>CZKM01000569.1_pt1 | contig 8181 bp, 5 predicted proteins | sample 1122481 | NCBI WGS metagenome assembly CZKM01 (sample SAMEA3539301, study PRJEB10725) | soil metagenome | biome: tundra; feature: field; material: soil | place: USA | collected 2010-05 | depth 0.15 m | reverse complement strand
AACGATTCTTCGATTTCATGCAAGTTCAAAGAACTATCCAGATTGAAGGGCGGATTATTCCAATCAAACTCCATAGCGGCCTAATTGCGAATATGTTGCCCATACAATGTATATACAATGTATTTACACTGGGCAGAGCCTGCTGTCAACGCCGAATAAGCAGATTTAGCGAAAAATGTTTGTAATGGCAGGCTCAACTGATCTTGCCTATGGCCGAGCAAGAAAAGCGTGCCCAAAGCCCAAGACACGCTGATACGAACTGCCGCGCGAAGCGTTTGGAGTGCGGGGAGCTTGCTCCCGCTTTCGAGTTGTCCCACGCCTGACGACAGCGCCCAGCCCGACACGGATTCGTCAAGTATGAATCGATAGGGTAAAAAGACGGCCATTTCAGGGGCAGGAAGTGTAAGGAAAGCCGACACTTTCTCACTCCTAAGAACCGCCTGCACCGTCCCTCTATGGTACCATCCAGGTACCACCCCGGTACCATCCCCCCTCCATGCCTCCCCGCTCGCAGTTTTGGGGCTTCCGGGAGCGTCCAGGACACTCTGGAGGTGAAGCGGCGTCAACGAGCTTTCGGTTCCTTGGTGGCCCATGGATTAGGGGTGGGTGCGGGAACGCCGAACCCAGTGGATTTTGCCTGGGTTATGTTCTTTAGTTCCGGTTATTGGGCTAATCCTCTTTACTACCCTTGCCGCCCTCGCTGCCGACCTTGTTCATCAACTCGATGAGAGGCAGGAACATGGCAATGACGATGCTGCCGACGATGACGGCCAGGAAAACGATCATGATCGGTTCCAGCAGCGAGGTCATGGCCGACACGGCGTTATCGACTTCGTCGTCGTAGTTGTCGGCGATCTTGAGGAGCATTTCCGGCAGCGCGCCGGTTTGTTCACCGACGTCCACCATGCTGATGACCATGGGGGGAAAGACACCGGAGGCTTCGAGCGGGGCGGTGATGGTTTCGCCCTCTTTGACACTCTCGTGGACGGCGCCGACGGCGTTGCCAACGATGACGTTGCCGGCGGTTTCCTTGACGATGGTGAGGGCCTGCAGGATGGGGACGCCGCTGCTGACCAGGGTCCCGAGGGTCCGCGTAAACCGGGAAATGGCGACCTTGCTGACCACCGGCCCGACGACCGGCATCTTGAGCTTGAATTTGTCAAAGGCCTTGCGGCCGAACTTGGTGCGGATGAACAGCATGAAGATGACGACGAAGACGGCCAAGCCGATGATCGTATAAATGAAGTGATCCTTGATGATGTCGCTGATGCCCAGCACCACCCGGGTGAAGGCCGGCAGTTCAGCGTTGTCCAACATGCCGGCGAACACATCCTTGAACTTGGGAATCACATAGACCATCAGGATGCTCAGGATGACCACGGCGACCACGAGCACGGCGATAGGGTAAAACATGGCCGCGATGACCTTGCCCTTGATCTTCTGGGCCTTCTCCATGAATTCCGACAGGCGGTTGAGCACGACTTCGAGCACGCCGCCCAACTCCCCGGCCTTGACCATGTTAATAAACAGCCGGTTGAAGACTTTGGGATGCTGGGCCAGGCCTTCGGAGAAGGTGCTGCCGCCTTCGATCGACACGGCCAGCTCGCCGATAATCGACTTGAGGGTGGGGTTCCGTTCCTGCTTCTCCAGCACGCGCAAACCGCGCAGCAGGGGCAGCCCGGCATCGACCAGCGTCGCCAATTGGCGCGTGAACGTGGTGAGGACCTTGGATTTCACCCGCCCGCCGAGGCCGGGGATCTTGATGTTGAGATTGACGTTGAGGCCCTTGCCCTTGCCTTTGCCTTTGGGCTTGGCGCCTGACTTGGGAGCCGGGCCGGCCTTCTTGTCGAACTTTTCCTTCCCGCTCGCGACCTCGACGATCTTGGTCGGGAACAAATTCATTTCCTTGACGCGGCCGATGGCTTCGTTCTGGCTGCCAACCTCGAGCGTACCCTTGCTCTCCTTGCCATGCGCATCCATCGCCACGTAGTTGTATTTTGGCATAAGGGGCCTTTGCGGTTCAGGTGTATTTAACGATTTCTTCGATAGTTGTATCACCGTCGAAAATGCTGCGCAAGCCGTCTTCCCGCAGCGTGGTCATGCCCATCTCGACGGCCTTCTGGCGCATCACCACCGTCGGGGCGCGCTCGTTGATCAGGGCCCGGATCGCGTCGCTGATCACCAGCAGCTCGAAGATGCCTTTGCGCCCCCGGTAACCGGTGTCGTTGCAGGTGGAGCAGCCGCGGCCATAGTAGAAGGTCTTGTCGCCCAGATCGTGCGGCGAAAGATTCAGCAGCGCCAACTGGGTTTCCGTCGGCTCGAACGGGGTGCGGCAATTCTTGCAGGTCGTCCGCACCAGGCGCTGGCCGATCACCGCCACCAGGGTCGAGGAGATCAAGAACGGCTCGACGCCCATGTCCACGAGACGCGTGACCGCCCCGGGGGCATCGTTGGTGTGCAGGGTGCTGAGGACAAGATGCCCCGTCAGGGAGGCCTGAATGGAGATCTGCGCGGTCTCCAGATCGCGCATTTCCCCCACCATGATGATGTCCGGGTCCTGCCGGAGGAATGAGCGCAACGCCTTGCTGAACGTCAGCCCCACCGCTTCGTTGATCGCCACCTGCATGATCCCTTCGATGTCGTATTCGACCGGGTCCTCGGCGGTGAGCAGCTTCGAGTCAATCGTGTTGACGCGGCGCAGGCAGGAGTAAAGGGTCGTGGTCTTGCCGCAGCCCGTCGGGCCGGTGGCCACCAGAATGCCGTTGGGCCGCTGAATGGCTTCGACGGTGTAATCGTAGAGGTATTTGGGGAAGCCGAGCGATTCGATTTCGAGATTGACCGCCGCCCGATCCAGCACGCGCAGCACGACGGATTCGCCAAACTGCGTCGGCAGCGTTGAAATGCGCAGATCGACAACGCGATTGCCCAGCGAATAACTGATGCGCCCGTCCTGGGGCAGGCGGCGCTCCGAGATATTCAGGTTGGCCATGACTTTGAGGCGGGAAACCACGGGCAGGGCCAGGTGCTTGGGTGGCGGCGACATCTCGTACAGGGCGCCGTCCACGCGGTAGCGGATCTTGAACTCGGTCTCGAAAGGCTCGAAGTGAATGTCGCTGGCGCGGTCTTGAATTGCCTGGAACAGGACGAGGTTCACGAACCGGACGATCGGGGCCTGGTCGGCCAACCGCGCCATCATCGTCGCGTCATCGGTGACCGCTACCTCGCTGACCTCCTTCTCGATTTCCTTGTCCGAGCCCAGCTCCTTGAGGATGTCCGTGACGCTCTCGCTCTCCTCGGGGTAAAACTTTTCGATGGCCTTCTGGACCTGCAGCGGGTCAACCACGACCAATTGTATGTCCTTCTTGACAACGAAGCTGAGCTCGTCGATGCGCCCGACATTGAGCGGTTCGACCAGCGCCACTTGCAGGGTGGAATCCGCCAGTGCGACCGGCAGGCATTGGTACATCCGCGCCATCTTGGCCGGCACAATTCGCAGCAGTTCCGGCGTTAAGTCCCGCTCCCGCAGCGTGATCACCGGCGCGCCCAGATGGCTCCCGATCGCCTGCAGAATCGTGTCCACCTCCAGGAACCCGAAGTCCTGCAGAATCTGGCTCATCGGCTTCCCGGTGCGTTTGAACTCGCCCAACGCCTCCTCATACTGGAGATCGTCGATTAGGCCCTGCTCTTTGATCAGCGAGAGCAGCGGGTGGGAAATGTCGTCTGGCATACGGCTATGGGATTACACCTTCCCCTGGACGACCCCGTCGGTTCCCGCGCCCACCGCCGCCGCCAGCTCCAGCTCCTGGAGTTTGGCCTGGATCGTCACCGGGTCCTGCGCCTTGGTCACCACTTCCTCGCGGGCGATCATCCCTGCCAGGTACTTGTCAACAAGGAAGCTGTCCAGTGTCACCATCCCGTACTTGGCCCCCGTCTGAATATCCGACTGGATGCGGAAGGACTTGTTGTCGCGGATCAGGGCTGCGATTGAGGGGGTGTTAATCATGATCTCGAAAATCGCCACCCGTCCCGGCTTGTCGATGCGCGGGATCAGCAGTTGCGAGATCACCGCCTGCAAGACCGTTGAAAGCTGGATGCGGATCTGCTCTTGCTGGTTGGCGGGAAACGCGTTGACCACGCGGTCAATTGTCTTGGCCGCGCCGGTCGTGTGCAGCGTGCCGAAGACCAAGTGCCCGGTTTCCGCCGCCGTGATGGCGGCGTCGATCGTCTCCAGGTCGCGCATTTCGCCCACCAGAACGACGTCCGGGTCCTGGCGCAGCACGCGCCGCAGGGCCTCCGCAAAGTTCGGCACGTCCACCCCGATCTCGCGTTGCGTGACGATGGCCTTCTTGTGGTTGTGGTAATACTCGATGGGGTCCTCGATGGTGACGATGTGCGCTTCGTCACGCTCTTCGTTGATGATGTTGATCATGGACGCGAGCGTGGTCGTCTTGCCCGAACCGGTAGGCCCGGTCACCAGCACCAGGCCGCGCGGTTTGTAGAGCAGTTCCTTGGCGGAGGGCGGCAGGCCGATCTGCTCCATCGTCAGCATCTTGTTGGGAATCTGGCGCAGGACGATGCCGAAGTCGCCCTTTGCCTTGAAGACGCTCACGCGGAACCGCGCCATGTCCCCGAAGGCAAAGCCGAAGTCGGCGCCACCCCGTTCGCGGACCTGCTGGATGTGATCCTCCGAGGTAATGCTGCGCATCAGCTCCTCGCTGTCCTCCGCCACCAGCGGCGGCCCTTCGACCCGGTGCAGAATCCCGTGCACGCGAATCACGGGCGGCGTGCCCACGCGGATGTGCAGGTCGGAAGCCCCTTCCGACACCACCAACTGCAACAGATCGGACATCGAGTAAGACATGCTTAAATCCAGTTATGCGCGCATTTTGTCAGATGCGCAATTCATCACACAAAAGTTACCATTAAAGATGGACCGGGGTGAAGCCCATTTGTCACGGCGCTCGGAACGCACGGACGCATTTAATCCACATCTCCCACCGTCGCGCGGATGACTTCGTCGGGGGTGGTCAATCCCGCCTGCACCTTGCGGATGCCGTCTTCACGAAGCGTCCGCATGCCCATCTCGCGGGCGCGCGCGCGCAAGACCGAGGAGGAGACCTTTTCGTAGATCAGCTTGCGCGCCTCATCGTCGATGACGAAAACCTCGAAGATGCCGAAGCGACCGCGATAGCCGGTATTGGAGCAGTTGGAACAGCCTTTGCCTTTTTGGAAGGTGGCGCCCTGACTATTGCTCGCATCCAGGCCCAGGGTGCGCATTTCCGCATCCGTCGGCACGTAGGGAGCCGCGCACTGCCGGCATACTTTCCGCACCAGCCGCTGGGCCATCAGACCCCGCGTGGAGGAGGCCACCAGGAACGGCTTGACGCCGATGTCGATCAAGCGGGTGACAGCGCTGGGCGCATCGTTGGTGTGCAGCGTGGAGAAGACCAGGTGACCGGTGAGCGAGGCATTGATCGCGATGGTGGCGGTTTCCAGGTCGCGGATTTCCCCAATCATAATCACGTTGGGCGCCTGCCGCAGGATGGCCCGCAGGGCGAAAGAAAATGTCAGCCCGACCGCTTCGCTCACCTGCACCTGGTTGATGCCCGACAGCAAATACTCCACCGGGTCTTCGACCGTGATGATCTTCCGGTCTGGCCGGTTGATGAAGTGCAGGCAGGAATAGAGCGTCGTCGTCTTGCCCGAACCGGTCGGCCCGGTCACCAGCAGGATGCCGTCCGGCATGCCGATCAGCCGCTCGAAGGTTTGCTGGTCATCCGTGAAAAAGCCCAACTCCGGCAAGCCCAGGCGCAGCCCTTCCTTGTCCAGAATACGCATGACGATGCTCTCGCCGTGATTGGTCGGCAGGCACGACACGCGCAAGTCGATCAGCTTGCCCCCCACCGAGGTTTGAATACGCCCGTCCTGGGGTATCCGGTGCTCCGAGATCGACATGTTCGATTGGATCTTCAGGCGGCTGATGACCGCCGCTTGCAACCGTTTGGGCGGAGCCTTGATCTCGTGCAGCATGCCATCGATGCGATAGCGCATGCGAAAAGTCTTCGACAACGGCTCCAGGTGAATATCCGAAGCCCGCATCTTGAACGCCTCCACGATGATCGAATTGACCAGCTTGATGAGCGGCGCGTCCGCTTCCACCACCCCGCCGTCCGTCGCTGCGGCCGCCTCAATTTCGACGTGCTCCCGCGTCAGGTCCTCGATCGCTTCCTTCAGGCGGGGATCGGTCGCCACGCCGCTGCCCTTCTCCGCGTAATACTTGCTCAGGGCCGCTTCAATGTCCGCCTCCGAGGCGACGCGCAAATCAATCTCCGCCCGCAGCAAGTGCGTCAGGCTGTCGATGGTGTCCAGGTCGGACGGGTCGGCCAGCGCGACCGTCAGACTGTTTTCGTGCTTGAAGACCGGCACCACCCGGTATTTGCGGGCGATGTGCCGGGGGATCGCGGCAATGACGTCATCCGCGATCTGCATCTCGCTCAGGTTGACCACTTCCGCGCCGAAATGCGACGCCTTGGCCTGCGTGACGTCGGCGGGCTTCACCAACTTATTGGCCACCAGCAGGTCCACCAGCCCCACTCCGGCTGCTTCTGCCTCGCGCCGCGTTTCCGCAACTTTCTCGGCAGACACGAACCCCAGGTCAACCAGGATGTCAGCTAAATAATCGTCTTTTTCAGCCACGGTCTATTTTGCACTACACACGTCCGTCGTGGATAGGTGTTCAAAAGAGTACTAACGAAACGGGCGATGTCAATGCGTGCCGCCTCAGAAATGCAAATAGTTGCGCTGGCCGGAAAAGCCGTCGGTTGCCGCTGTGCCTGGCACTGGGTGCATTCGCGAGTCCTTGACGGAGCGCTGGCCTCCAAACCGGCTTAACGTGTCCCCAGGTTGCAAGGTGTCCGCTAATCCACACGCGCGCCCTAAGTACCCGCTGAGGCAAATACGGTGACGTAGCGCAGACTTCCAAGTCTGCCGTATCGCCGACTTCCAAGTCGGCAGAGCGCGGAGGTGTGCGGACGTGGAACCCCGCTGCATCCGCAGGTTTGGAAACCTGCGATACGGCAGATTTGGAAATCTGCGCTACGCCCTGTGGTGTCGGGATACGTCACCGGACTTACGGCCCAGACCACTAAACCGATTCGGAAACCAGCGCTCCGCCTGAGCACCAAGGACCCTCGAACACGCCAGAAGTCCCGGAGTGTCCGGCTTTTGTCGTCGGCCCAATTACTTACATCTTGTACGTATTAACCGGAGTTGCACCTGCCGGCGTCGTCGAGGAACCTAGGCTGTTCCTTTGTTGGGAACGGGAAGGCGGCAGCCGCGAATGCGCTACTCCGGCGTCCTCCTCCTCTAGGCGCAGTCTTCGCTGACTGCGCCTTTTTGTTTTCACCGCTTCAGACCAACCCCCCGCCAGCGTGTCAGGCAAATCCCTACACAAACTATCTCCCTTTTCCTGACTATCCAATCCGGCCGCCGCGGGTGTTAAATGCGCAATTGCTGAGACGTGTGCTGCACTGGAGGAACACGTGCTTGCGAGGACTGGGGAACGGGAAGGGCGGCCGCGTGATGTGTGAGGGCCGCCCTATATTGGCAAATAGACCCGGGCGCATCCTCGGGAAGGCTGTGCCCTCCTTTATTGGCCATTAGGGCTCAGGGACTGCCAACCTCTAATGCCTGAGGCCAAGTCGTGGGCGAGATCGGCGGCGTGCCGGTGCCGGGCGCGGGCCTGAGTCGTGGAACAAATACGAGGAAAAATATATGGCTTGGACAGTCGAATATGCTGTTGAAAGGAAGATGGTGTTGGTCACCGCCTCCGGCGAAATGCACGACGAGGATGCCAGGGCCCAAACCGCCGAAGTCGTTTATTCGCTGAAGCACAACCACGCAACCGGTGTCCTCGTGGATTATGTGGAAGCCCTGTTGGAAGTGTCTTTGTCCAGGCTGTATTGGCTGCCGGATTACGCCGCCGAACTAGGCGCGCCCTGGGATGCCCGGACTGCGGTGGTATTGCCCCGCATACCATACCGGATTGAGGCGTATCAGTTCTTTGAGCTCGTCTGCAAGAACATCGGCTACAACGTCAAGCTCTTCGAGACGAAAGAAGCCGCCGAAGCTTGGCTCACTCAAGCTGCACCGGTCGGGGAGCACGCCGGTCAGACTGCTCAC
>CZKM01000169.1_pt1 | contig 8449 bp, 5 predicted proteins | sample 1122481 | NCBI WGS metagenome assembly CZKM01 (sample SAMEA3539301, study PRJEB10725) | soil metagenome | biome: tundra; feature: field; material: soil | place: USA | collected 2010-05 | depth 0.15 m | reverse complement strand
CGGAGCAGCCGGTTGAGCGGCAGGCAGGAGGCATCCGAGCTGTAACGGATGCTCCACCAGCTTTCGTAGCTCCAGGGCTTGTAGAGGACGCCCCACAATGGCGTCGCTTCCGGCGTGATGGTCAACGTGCCGCGCTCGATGTTTTCGCCGAAGCGTTTGGCCTGCGCCTGCTTCAAATCGGCAAACGGTGCGTCGGACTGGGTGCGCCATTGCAGGCGGGCTTCCTCAGCGAGAAACGCCAGCCGCAGGTCGAGCGTGTCCGCGGTGGGGGGCACAGTGGTTTCGTTGCTCTCAAACCAGGCGTGCCAGCGGGCGACTTCTTTCTGGCGCTCCCACTTCCTGATGATGGCTTCAATCGTGGTGAAATCCGTGATGGCCGCCATGTATTCGGGCAGGGGAATCTTCCGGCGCCGCAATTCCATAGCCAGGTAGAGCCAGAGTTCGTAGTCGTCCTGGGGTCGCTTCGGCCACAAATCGAGCGCCGCCCAGCCATAACTGAAATGCTGGGGAAACAACTGGTTGAGGTCGCTTTCCGTGAGTTGGCGAGAGTGGGCATAGGCGTAGAGGTACTGCACCTTACGGATGAAGCTGGCTTCGGCGTTGTCCAGTGGACGACCGAGCTGTGCCACCAAACGCTCGTAAAGCGGTGAGGCCGGCGGTTGCGGCACCAATGGCCTGGGGGCGCGCGGGGTTTTCTTCTTTATGGGTTTATTGTTGGTGGCCGAGACCGTGGCGGGCGTTGCCGGGGGATCTTCGGCCCACAGCCTTTGCAATTCGAGCATCGCGGCGACGGTGTGCTTGCAATCGTAACGCATCGGGCAGGAGCAGTCCGACGCCCAATTCTGATCTGAATAATTCAGAGTGACGGCATAATCCTGGCTGCCGCGCACGACGGCGGTGTAGGCCTTGCGATCAGGGTTGACGCAAGTGACCTTGACCACGTGGCCGGTGGCATGGTAGGACCGTCCGCGCTCGCGGGTTTGCACCGGCACGAGTTGCAAAAATCGTTCTGCCGCGCGCATCAATTTGTCTGGCTCGATCATCTTCGGCGATAACGATGGAGCCGGATGCGGTCGCGGGCAAGCGTGGGTTTTCCTTAGCGACCAGCGGGACGATGCCGACAGGACGGAACAAAGGGGCCTGCGGGCTGGAGAACAGGCAGTGGGAATCTTGGCAAGAAACATACACGAGCGTAAACTGGCCTCATGGCTGAAACGCTGAATATATCCCTGTCTTCCGGCCAACTGGCATGGATAAAGTCTCGCAAGGCTGAGGGCGGCTTTGCGTCCGCAAGTGACTTTATCCGCGATCTGATTCGCCGTGAGCAGGAAAAGGAATGGGCAGCCTTGCAGGCCAGCTTCAAGCAGATGAGCAAGGATGGCGCGCCGGGTCCGGAGCCGGTGGAAGAAATCATGGCGGTGGTCAGTAAGGTGAAAAGGCAACGGCGCCACAAGTGAAGGGCGTTGCGACTAGGACTTGCTCGACCCGCGCAAGCCCTACGGCGTCCACATCCTCAAGCCCAGAGCCTTTATCGAAGCCTTGGTCGCTGGATCCTGATTCTCTCTATTAGCTCACTTGTCCGCAAGGGCCTGGAGATCGCGGCGGGGGGATGCCCAAGCCTTCCTCGCGGCGGCAGCGACAAGGTCGCGCAGCGACTGGTAATCCGGGTCGCTGGCGTCTTTATAAACCATGCCCTGGCAGCTTTGGCTCCCGCCGGCTGATTTCATTAGTGGCGCGCGCAGGAAAAGGGTGTGGTCAGGTTGCTGGAGGTCGATCCAATCGAGCCGGCTCACTTCGGAGACTTTGTGGCAAGCGCCGCACCGGCGTTCCTGGACTGTCGTGATCTGCTGGGCGAGCGCCTTATCGGTGGCGATGTCGTAGGCCTTCTGGTTGGCGCGCTTGTTGACAAAGCGGTCGTGGTAAGGCGCGTTGGCGTCCATCCACATCGTCATTCGCAGCAGCTCGTCGGCGGTCAATCGGCCTCGCTTGCGTTGGGCTGGGCTATCCAGCGCCTTGAAAAGTTTGCTCGTGTGCGCTCCATAGGCCAGTGGCGGGGTGACGCTGGCATCCTGGAGGTTGGGTTCTGCCGTGGCGACCAGCTTGGCCTGGGTGATCGTCTCAAACGCGCGGTTGAAGCCGTAGCCGGGCACCAAGCCCCACCCCTGTTCGAACTCGCGGGACCAGTCGGTCAGGCCGCCGCAAAAATCCAACCCGCCCGCCGGCTTCAGGCCGCCGTGGCACTGGACGCAATGCCGGTCGAGGATCGGCTGAATGTCGCGCAGGAAGCTCACCGGGCGGTTGCCCCAGGGCGGCGGAATGAGCGCGTGGGGCGGGAGCGAGGCGGCCAGCGGTGCCGCGTGAGGCCGCGGCGTCAGGCCGCGCGTCTCGTGGCAGCCGACGCAGGCGCGGGTTTCGCCGGGTTGAAAGCTGATGAAGCTTCTCATGCGCCGCAGTTCCATGCGGTTCTCGTCCAGCAACTGGAAATAAACGGCGGTGTCGGCCGGCACCTCGAAGTGCGCGCTGCCATCGCGCTCGACCGGCACGTCGCCGAGGATGCGGATGGGTGTCCAGTTGATCAGGTGCGGGCCTTTCTCGCCATAGCGCTGGCCGCCGAGCTGGTTGTCGTAGGGCCAGCCAATCGGCTCGGCGATGCGGACATAGCGGATGCGGTCGGCGATCTCCTCCGAGCCGAAGCTCACGTCGCTGATAATGCAGGTGGCGTGGTGCTTGGACAGGTCCACGAATTCAGGAAAGACCGGCGGGCGGGGCCGGGACCGGAGCGGCATCGGGATGAAGCAGGAGATGGTCGGGTCACGATGGATAAGTTCCTTGTTGCCGAAGACATCGACCAGGTAAAGGGCGTAACCCTTGGCGTCGGTTTGTTTGTTTGAGTAGTTGTAGGCGGCCAGGAAGTACTTCTCCGAAAGCGCCCATGGCGTGGAGTATAGCCCGCCACCGTCTTGCGTGCCGCCTTCGAGCGCGGGCACGCCGTCCATGCCACCTTCGGGCGGTTTGACGTCGGGCGTCACGATGGACATGCCTTTGGGTTCGTTAATGCCGAGGGAGGGGTCCACGACGACCACCGGCCCGGCCGCCAGGGTGTGATGCCCGGCGGCGATGCAGACAAGCTTCTTGCTGCCGGGGATGGAGCGGGCGTCCTCGAGGGACCAGGGATTGACAAAGTGCTGCTTGAAGAGAGCATCCGCGCCAGTGCCGTCGGGCCGGATGGTCCAGATGGATTGGATGAAGGCCCAACTGCGCTCGTGATATTCCCAGCGGAGATAGCTCACCGTGCCGTCGTCCAGAGTGTGAGGCAGGTAATCGCCGTCCTTGTTCGCGCTGAGGCGGCGGATGCCGGTGCCGTCGGCTTTCATCACATAGAGGTTGCAGCTTGTTTCGTCCTTGTCGTATTCGTTGCACTGGAGCGAGGTGCCGCACCGCTCCGAGACAAATACAATGTCGCCACTGGAGGTATAAGTCGGGTCCAGGTCGCTCCACTCTCCCGAGGTGAGTTGGCGCAGGTGCCGCCCATCGATGCCAATCTCGAAGATATGGGTGGGTTCCACCGTCCGGCGGAAGTTATAACTGCGGGCACGATCCAGCCAGCCGTCGGGCGGCTCATCGGTCGGCGTCCTCGCAAATCCGAACACGATGCGGCTGCCATCCCACCAAAGGTCCATGCCGTGCAAATGTCCAGGGCCGAGGGAGCGGTTGAGGATGGTGCGAAGGTTTAGGGCGGCTGCCGAATGTAGCGCAGGCGCGGCAAGGACCGCAGAAAGCTTCTGTCCGTCGGTAGCCGAAAGAATGCACAAGTCCCCGCCCGGGCGCGAGCACCACGGCATGTGGTTGAGGCAGACGTCGGGATAGGTCTCCTGCGTGAACCGTTTCACGAAGAGCAGGCGGTCGAAATCGAGCGCCGGATTGGCAAATACCAGCCCGCGCACAATCCAGCGGGTTTGCAGGTAGAGGGCGCGGCGAAGGTCGTCCGAAGCATCCCTGGGAAGCGCCTGGAGTTGTTGGGCTGCCTCATCTAATTTTCGGAGGGACGGCGAAGAATCCACTCCCGCCTGGCGCAAATCGGCTGCCAGCTTGTGGCCTCGTTCGACGAACCCTGCGATCGGGTATTGCGGTGGCGCGTTGGGCGGCTTGAGGGATTTGGCGGTGGACCACTGGCTGATGCTGCTTTGATTCGCCGGGTGGTGCAGGGCAAGATTGCGCTCCGGCGCGGCGGGCCCATACACCTCGACTTCATCCAGGTGCAAAAAGATCGGGGTGGCGCTGGGGATTTGCAGCCGGACAAAGCGCCCGCGCACCTCGTTTTCCTTGAACCGAACTTCGAGCGGCGGCGCGCCGCTGATGCCCCCGAAATGCTTCCCCTTGTTTTCGTGGCGCAGCGTCCACTGCTTGCCATCGTCGGAGGTCAGGATGCGCAGGTTGTCCGCATTATGCAGGCCGGGCGCGTAGTCAAGCCGGTTGAACACGACCACGCGGTTGATGGGAACCACCTCGCCCAAGTCCACCTGCCACCAGGGATTCGGTTCCTGGCCCGTGTGAAACGCGTATTTGCCGTCCTTAATTCCATCGCAGCCTCCGCGCGCGTCGGCCTCCGTGGTGAGTGTGCCCGGCGCGCCGTCCTCAATCGCCCTGGCCTGTCTCAGCCAGTCCTCCTCGATCTGCTGGCGAAACGCCGGGTCGCTGAGCGCCTCATCGCGTGGCTGGGACGACGAGGGCACTGGCGCCAGACCCGCGGATAAGAGCGCCGGCCATACCAGCATTGGGAGAATGGCTAACACACGCTTAATGTTCCGACCTTGAGGTGATGCGGACTTCATAGCGATAACGCGAGAATCAACTGCACAGGACTTCCTTAATGATTTGCCACCGCAATATCAAACAAAGAAATCGCACCCTGCCGTCAACCGCCCAGCAGCTCGCGAGCTTTGGCGCCAATGTCCGCCTGTTTCATCAGCGACTCCCCGACCAGGATGGCTCCGGCACCGCACTTCGCCAGCCGCTCGACATCGGCGCGGGTGTGGATGCCGCTCTCGGCGACCAGGAGTGGAGGCGGGCGGTCTGTTGCATGTTGCGTGTTGCGTGGGGAAGAACGCAAGCGTGCGGCAAGTCGCTCAGTCGTAGCTAGGTCCACTTTGAAGGTCTTCAAGTTACGGTTATTCACTCCGACCAGTTCCGCTCCCGCAATCAGGGCGCGTTCCAGCTCAGCTTCGTCATGCACCTCGACCAGCGCCGCCAGGCCCGCTCCCGTCGCCAGCGCATGAAAGTGCCTCAACTGCGCATCGCTCAAGATTGCGACAATCAGCAGAACCGCGTCGGCACCCCACTCAATCGCTTCCAGGAGCTGGCGCTCGTCAATTACGAAGTCCTTGCGCAGCAGCGGCAATTTCACCGCTTCGCGGATTTGCTCCAGATACTCCAGCGACCCCTGGAAGAACTTCTCGTCCGTGAGCACCGATAGACAGCTTGCGCCGGCCACTTCGTATTCCCGCGCGATCCGCACAGGATCGAAGTCCGGGCGAATCACACCAGCAGAGGGGGAGGCCTTCTTGACCTCAGCGATCAAGGCGACCGGCCCGCTTTTCGGTTTCTGCAGTGCGCCGGCGAAGTCTCGCCGCCCCCCCCGCGCAATCAAAGCGGCCTTCAAGTCGGCGACTGAGATCGAGCGCTGCGGCAGCCGCGCCACCTCGCGCCTCTTCTCTTCAACGATGGTATCCAGGATGGTCTTACTCTTCCTCATCCCTGACCCCCTGCATCCGCTTGATTGGACAGCCGGCGCGCAGCCACGCGTTCACGAATTGGTCCAGGTCACCGTCCATCACTGCCTGCACGTTGCTGGTTTCGACGCCCGTGCGGAGGTCTTTCACCATTCGATACGGCTGGAAGACGTAACTGCGGATCTGGTTGCCCCAGGAGATGCTGCCTTTGTCGCCGTAGAACCGCTCCATCTCGGCTTTCTGGGCGTCAACGCGTTGGGCGTAGATGCGCGAGAGCAGCAGCTTCATCGCCGCGGCGCGGTTCTGATGCTGTGAACGCTGGCTTTGCGAGGCCACCACCAGCCCCGTCGGAATGTGTGTGATGCGGACAGCGGTTTCGACCTTGTTCACGTTCTGGCCCCCTTTGCCGCCGGAACGAAACGTGTCCACCTGGAATTCGTTGGGTGGAATCACGATCTCTTCGTCGTTTTCCTCGATTTCCGCAATCACGTCAACGCTGGCGAAACTGGTGTGCCGGCGTTTGTTCGCATCGAAGGGGGAGATGCGCACCAGGCGATGAACGCCGCGCTCAGCCTTGGAATAGCCATAGGCATTCTCGCCGGTGATGACCAACGTCGCGCTCTTGATGCCGGCGGTTTCCCCTGACAGCACATCCGTCACGTCAACCTGCCAGCCGTGTGCTTCAACCCAGCGCTGGTACATGCGGAGGAGCATGTTCGCCCAATCACACGATTCGGTGCCCCCCGCACCCGCGTTGATGCTCATTATGCAGTTGCTCTGGTCGTGCCGGCCATTGAGAAAGACCTTCAGTTCGAGCGAATCAAGCTCCTTGAAGAACCTGGAGAGGTCCTGCTCCAGCTCCTGCTGAATCTTGGGCTGGACGGCCTCCGGCTCGGCTTCGCCCAGCTCCACCATAACATGGAAATCTTCGAGCTGCCTCTCCGCTTTGAGGAGTGGGTCGATCTTGTTGCGGAGGGAATTGGCCTCGTCGATGAGTTTCTGGGCCAGCTCGCGGTTGTTCCAGAAATTCTCAGCCGCCATCAGGGCGTTTATTTCGCCCTGGCGTTTCTGCGCGCCGGGCACGTCAAAGAAACCTCCGCAGATGGGCCAGTTTATCGGTCGCGGTGGCCAGCTCGGCTGTAATCGTGTCAAACATCCCTTGTATGGTAGGTCGCTGGCGGGCGGGTAGCAAGTTGAAGGTGAGGCAGGGCCGCCGCCGTTTCAATCTTGAACCGTGAGCCGCAAACCTTGAATCTAGCGCGGATGAAATTCGCCATTTGCAACGAGATATTTCAGGGCTGGAAAATCGAAGACACCCTGACGTATGCCGCGAAGGTCGGTTACGCTGGAGTGGAAATCGCCCCCTTTACCCTGGCGAACTCTGTAAACGACATTTCCCCTAGCGAGCGCCGCAAGATACGCGAGACCGCGGCGCGGCATGGCATTGAGATCGCTGGCATCCACTGGGTACTGGTGAAGCCCGAGGGACTTTATATCAATCATCCTGACCGCAGCATTCGTGAGCGCACGGCAGATTATTTCTGCGATCTGGTGGATTTTTGTGCGGACCTTGGCGGGACCAGGATGGTGGTCGGCTCTCCCAAACAGCGTAACGTGATGTCTGCTGTTTCGCCTGAACAAGCCTGGGAATGGGCGGCCGAAACCTTCTACTATGCTGTCGCGCGGGGAGGAACACGCGAGGTCACTCTCTGCTTCGAGCCGCTGGCGCCAGTTGAAACCAACTTCATCAACACCGCCGCCGAGGCGATCCGCTTCGTCCAGAGACTGAACTCGCACAATTTCAAGATCATTCTCGACGTGAAAGCGATGTGCTCAGAGTCAAAACCCATTCCACAGATCATCCGTGAATCGTGGCCGCACTTCGCCCACTTCCACGCGAACGACCGGAACCTAAAGGGGCCTGGCTTTGGCGATGTTGATTACAAGCCCATCGCCGCCGCATTGAAGGAGGTCGGCTACCAGGGGTTCGTTTCGGTGGAAGTGTTTAACTTCGACGAAGGCGCGGAGGCGATTGCCGCCAGGAGCCTGGCGTATCTGGAGCGCGTGTTTGCTGATTGAGGAACAGCTAAGCGGCGGGCTGGGGGGGCGCGCCAACCGCTGGCTGTGGTTCCGCCGTGCCCTTCGCGAGGGTTTCGCGAATGACCGTTAACAAGTCATCGTTGTTGATGGGCTTGTGGAAGAAGTTCGTCGCGCCGGCTGCCAGCGCGCGAGCTTTGTATTTCTCCGGGTCGCTGCCGGTGATAACGATGATGGGAATGTTCTTGGCTTCCTCAAGCCGCCGCAGCCAGGTCATAATGACAAATCCGTCCCAGGCCACCCCGCCGCCGTGAGCCACATCGGGCGGGAAGCTGAGGTCCAGGAGTATGAGGTCGGGTTTTTGCGTGCGCACCGCGCTGACCGCCCCGGCCCCGTCCTCCGCCGTGACCACATCGTAGCCATGGTCCGTCAACTTCATGGACATAGTCTTCAGGATCACGGGGTTGTCATCCACAACCAAGATCTTCTTGCGATTCATAGTGCCTTGCGAGCCGCTCACAGACGACGCAACGGGATCGGGCGCCCCGGGAATCGTACCCAAAGGCTTCCGGCCTGAATGTTCACAATGCGGCCCATCATTGGCTAAGAGAGCAAGACGCATTCCAAGTTTTGGGCATTCCCGCGAAGATTCCGGTCGCGTGGCGACCTGCTTTGCCACAGAC
>CZKM01000144.1_pt1 | contig 8484 bp, 6 predicted proteins | sample 1122481 | NCBI WGS metagenome assembly CZKM01 (sample SAMEA3539301, study PRJEB10725) | soil metagenome | biome: tundra; feature: field; material: soil | place: USA | collected 2010-05 | depth 0.15 m | reverse complement strand
ACGGTGGTCATGAGCGAAGGCAAGCGCATCCTCTTCGCCATCCCGTGGGGTGAGCGGACCATCCTCGGCACCACCGACACCGACTACCACGGCCCGCTCGACGACGTGCGCGCGGACGCAACGGACATCGGGTATGTCTTGCAGATAACAAATCAGTTCTTCCCGGCGGCCAAGCTTGTCACGGGGGACGTGATCAGCGCGTGGGCCGGGCTGCGGCCCTTGGTCGCGGACCCGAGCGGGAAGCCGTCGGATATATCGCGCGCCCACGAGATCCACAATCCCGAGCCGGGTTGGTGGGATGTAGCGGGCGGGAAACTGACTACCTACCGCTTGATGGGGGAGCAGACAGTGGACCAGATCGTCAAACAGCTAAAGGGGGAGGCGACGCGGTGCCGCACGGCGCAGGAGCCGTTGCTGCCGGTTGCGGAGACTCGCGGGGTCAGTGCGATTCTGCCGCCGGAGTTCAGCCGCAGGGCCGTGGAACACTATGTTGCCAGTGAGTGGGCCGTGCACCTGGACGATGTGATGGTGCGGCGGACTAGCTGGCATTGGTACTTTGCCGAGGCGCCCCGCATGGCTGAACGCGTGGCGGATTGGATGGGCGAGCTGCTGGGCTGGTCTGGGGATGATCGAAGGGCGGAGCTGGAGCGCTATGCCCGGCTGACGGGCAGGCAAATGGAGGCTTCCCCTCCCAAAACGGCTAAGGCAGTCTCCGCTTAGATGTCCGTAACGGCGCCCCAAACTGAAGCCCCCGGCCAGCAGCTCACTGGCCGCAAGGGGTTTCCCCTGCTGCTTCGGATTTTCGAGCCGGCGCCGGCGATGCCGGTCACACTGACTGATCCGGCGCAGATCGCGGTCCAGCACCGTTACTGGCAGCGGCGGATTATGGTCGCCACCATCGTCGGCTACGCGACCTATTATTTCGTCCGCAAGAACCTGAGCATTGCGATGCCGGTGATGGAGAAGACGCTGGGCGTTACCAAGGCCGACCTCGGGTTGTTTCTGACCTTGCACGGCGTGCTTTACGGCGTGTCCAAGTTTGTGAACGGCTTCTTCGGCGACCGCTGCCATGTCCGCACGTTCATGGTGACCGGCCTGGTCCTCTCCGCGATCGTGAACGTGTTCTTTGGCCTTAGCTCGGCGGTGGCGGCCCTGGGGATGTTCTGGATGATCAACGGCTGGTTTCAAGGCATGGGCTTTCCGCCCTGCGCGCGGGCCTTCACGCATTGGGTTCCGCCCCGGGAACTGGCGACCAAGATGTCCATCTGGAACGCTTCGACCAACATCGGCGCGGGAGCGGTAGTGGTGATGTGCAGCTATCTGCTCAGCTATTTCGGAAACTGGCGGCTCTGCTTCTTCGTGCCGGCAGCGATTGCCTTCCTTTGCTCGGTGTTCCTGTGGTTTGCGTTGCCCGACACCCCCCCCTCGGTCGGCCTGCCTGAAGTCGAAGGCACCCAAACCAAGACCGTTGCGGGGGAGAGCGACGACTGGAAAGCCGTTGCCGTCAAGTATGTCTTCAGCAATCCCTACGTCTGGCTGCTCGCGGTGGCGAATTTCTTCGTCTATACGATTCGCTATGCCGTGCTCGATTGGGGCCCCACGCTGCTCACTCAAGCCAAGCATCTCCAACTGACCAACGCCGGTTGGATGGTCGCCGGGTTCGAGCTTTCGGGCATGACCGGTGCGCTGATCGGCGGCTGGCTGACCGACCGGCTATTCGGCGGGCGCGGCTTCCGCTCCTGCGTGTTTTATATGGCCATGGCCGGCATCTCGATTCTGCTGTTTTGGAAGGTCGCGGGCGAATCGGTGTGGCTCAACACCCTGCTCCTCTGCTGCTCGGGTTTCTTCATCTACGGCCCGCAATGCCTCATCAGCATTGCCGCGGCCAATCTCGCCACCAAACGCGCCGCTGCAACCGCCGTCGGCCTGACCGGCATCTTTGGTTACGCCAGCACGACCCTTTCAGGTGTGGGTTTGGGAAAGCTCGTTCAAACCTACGGCTGGGATGCGGGGTTCATTGGCATGCTCATCATTGCAGCCATCGGCACGTTCGTCTGCGCACTCGGCTGGAAAGCCAAGGCGCACGGTTACGGGGATTGAAGAGAGCGACGATTTAAGTCAGCCGTCCAGCGGCCCATTCGCGTTCCGGGAACAGGCAGGGCTTGAGCACGAACAGACTGTCTCGATGGCCTTCTGGACTGCACCGATGACCTTCCAGGCGAACTTGGCGGTGCTGAAGTCGCCGGCCACGGGTTCGCAACTTCGCCTTTGACGCCTGGACTGGCGGAGGTACTTTAGCGGCGAAGATGTTTGAGCAGCGCCGAAAGCCATTGCTGCCCCGGCGTGCCTTTTACGCGCGGGTGGCGCGAAGCGTCGCGCTGGCCGTTGCTATTGTGATGGTGTCGCTGGGCATCGGCATGGCGGGTTATCACGGCTTCGAGGGCCTGTCGTGGCTCGATGCGTTCCTGAACGCGGCGATGATCTTGTCCGGCATGGGCCCCGTTGCGACGCTCCAAACGGCGGGCGGGAAGTTATTCGCTGGCTGCTACGCGCTGTTCAGCGGCTTGGCGCTGATCACCACGCTGGCGGTGATTATTGCGCCGCTCTTCCACCGGTTCCTCCATAAGTTCCACATGGAGGCCGACGCTCGCGCGAAGTAATGGCGACCGCCGGAAGCAATTGAGGGGCCGGCTTAATGTTGCGCGGCCTGCACTTCGGCTTTGGCTTCCGCAAGGTCGTGCTGGAAGGCCGGGCTGGCCAGCAACTCGTGGACAATCGCCTTCCCCAGCACTCGCCCGGCGTAGATGTCCGTGGGGAAATGCTTGCCAATGAGCACGCGATCCCAGCCGATATTGCGGCCAATCTCCAATATGGCTGCCTTCTGTTCCGGGAAGAGTTCGGCCAGCAACAGCGCCTGAACCGTGCCGCGGGTCGAATGCCCGCTGGGATAGCCGTAGCTCGGTTCCGGCGGGCCCAGGGACAAGTGCTCGTTCAATTGGTATGGGCGGCGGCGCTTCCAATGGTCCTTCGGGATGTCGATGGGCACGCCTATGTCCTTCTTCACCTTCTTGAACAAGGCTTCAGTCTTGGGAAGCTTGCCCGACTGAAAGAACGGCCCGATGGCGGGTGCGAAGAGGAAGATTGATATGCTTGAGTCCTTCGCCGCCCGGGCTGTTTCGGCTGGCGTGCGCCCGTTGAAGATAGCGCGGGCCGATGCCAGGTCCGCCGCTTCTTCGGCCGACCCTGCCTCCGGAGGCGGAGCCAGCAAAGCAATCCCGTCGGGACGGTCGGGGGCGAGATAATAGTTGTCCGCGAGTAGAGGCGGCGCAACGAACAGAAGCCAACATAGAGTCAGGGCAAGGCAACCGCGCCCCTGCCGGTGACTCGAGCCCGGCAGGCTGGCTTTCAAGCTTACACAAGAATTACGCATTGGGAGGATATTACGAGGCTGCTCCTTAGCTTGGCAACAGTCCGTCTGCGCGCTGGTTGGGCCAAACTGCTTCCTGGACGCAGAAGAGCGTGCATAGATTTCCGGGAACCAAATCCTTCTTCATCCCTCTTACCGATACGAGAGTGCCTTCTGTTGGTGACCGCGGTGCGAGAGCGCATCGCGTATGCGTCGGCTTTGCCGCCGAATGCGCTGGGCCAGGTTGCCCACGGGCCAGCCGGAAGCACTCAGAAAATGCACTAGGACAAAACCAACAATGAAGTTAAGTATGAAAGAAAAGATAACGAAAGAGACAACGATGGCTGCAATATTTCGCCGCCTGGGCCTGTTCCTGGCGGCGGCGCTCTTGACGCTGGCCTGTATGCCGGCGTCCGCTTGGGGGGACCGAGACCGAGACGGCGAATACCAGCAAACCAATCTGGTATCTGACCTCCCCGGGGTGGCGCTGCTGCAGGATACGAATCTGGTGAACGCCTGGGGCATGTCCTTCAGCGCGACGAGCCCGTTCTGGATCAGCGACAACGGCAGCGGGCTATCAACCCTTTACGCGGTCACATACAATACCAATGGCACGGTCAAGGTGGTCAAACAAGGCCTGCAAGTAGGCATTCCCGGCGAAGGCAATCCGACTGGACAACTGTTCAACAGCACGGGCGGCTTTCACGGGGACATCTTCATCTTTGCAGGTGAAGACGGCACTATCTCCGGCTGGCGCGGCGCCCTGGGCACCACGGCGGAGCTGTTGGTGACGCGCGCCAACGCGGTCTATAAGGGCATCACGCTCATCACAACGGCCAAAGGGCCCATGCTGCTGGCCGCCAACTTCCGGGAAGGCACCCTCGACGCCTACGGCACCAACCTGACCTTGCTCGCGCAGTACGCGGACCCGAAGGCGCCAAAGGGATATGCGCCGTTTAACGTTCAGTTGCTCGGCGAAATGGTCTTTGTGACGTTCGCCAAGCAAGACGCCGCGAAACACGATGACGCCGCGGGCCCAGGCCGCGGTCTGATTGATGTGTTCGATCCGGCGACCGGCAAGTTCCACCGCCTGGCGACGGGCTCGGCTGCGGGCGGCAGGCTGTACGAGATCAACTCGCCATGGGGCCTGGCGCTCTCGCCGACGAACTTCGGCGGGCACGCGGACCAACTGCTGGTCGGCAACTTCGGAAGCGGCACGATCATGGCGTTCGAACCCGACGGCGATTTCCGGGGCCTGCTTGAGGGCCGGCACGAAGAGCCGATAGTGATCGATGGCCTCTGGGGTCTGGCGTTCGGCAATGGCGGCAATGCTGGACGTCCCGGCACGCTCTACTTCACCGCTGGTCCCAATGGCGAAGCCAACGGCTTGTTCGGCGCGCTCGACCCAGTCGTGGAGCGCAAGCGCGATAGAGATCGTGATCACGACCACGATCGCGATTAGCGCCAAGCCTGAGCGACAATCAGAAGGCCCTCGCGAGTGAACCTGTGAGGGCCTTCGCGCTCAACCGGCGGTTCCCGGGCTGTCTCTCCCTGACTGTCGAGTGTCTCTCGGCGCTCAGCTATTCACCGGGGCACTCTGGCGGGGCCTTCGGTTGGGCCAGCCGCGCTTCCACCTCCGATGACAAGTCCGGGTACAACTTTCGCATGCAGTCCAGGCAAAGGCTGTGGCTAAACTCCGCGTCGGAGTGTCTTGCCAGATACGTCTCGAGTTGGAGCCAATAGCCTTGATCATCCCGGATCTTCTTGCACGAGGCGCATATCGGGATCAACCCCCGGAGCGTTTTCACGCTGGCCAAGGCGCCCTGCAACTCCGCAATCAGCCGCTCGCGCTCCGCTTCCGCCCGCTGCCGCGCCCGGGTGTGACGTTGCACATCGCGCGCGCCGAAGATCAGCCCCGTCATTCCGAAGAGCCACAAGGCCAAGTGGGCCATCCCTAGTCGCAGGTTTGTTCCGGGGCTCACAAATCGGCTCATCGGCACCGTCACACTGATCCCGCCGCGAATCTCCCCCGGCTTGCGTCCTGCCTCCTCGTGGCAGCGCAGGCATGCCGGAACGGTAACCAGCGGCCGCATCATGCGGAAACAACGCTCGCCCTGGAAAGTTTCAACCGAACTGACTTCCTTGCGCCCCTTTTCAAAGTCCTCCAGCGCCTGCCGCTCCCAGTCATCCGGACGGTTCGCCGCGCGCACAGGCTTCAAGCTCGTGAGGTGACCGCGGATGCCGGTCTGCCGCTCCTGCAGTTCGAGAACCTGGCGACTTACCACCGCCGGATTGAGCAGGGTTAGCGTCTGGCCCGAAGTCGTGACAATCTCCTGTTCCTCTTCCCGGGCCGCCGTGCTGGGTTCTGCCGACGCGGATTTCGGCACGTAAACCCCACCGTGAAGAATGCTCCATTCGCGATACAGCAGGTCTTTCTCCAGCAGCGCCCGCGCCGCCTGGAACGTTAGGGAGCGGACCTCGTCGGCATGCTGAGCCAGATTCCACGCCAGCGAGCCGGCCACTGCGGCAGTCCAGGCACACGCCAGCAGCCAGAAATGCCATCGGTGAGGCGCCTCCGGGCCCCTCTTGAGGCCGCCATTCTCCGGCCTTTGATTAGGAGGCTCTTCCGTCACAATTCGGGCTTGGCCTGATCGTCGCTCATGATGCGTGCGATGACAAGCACGCATAACTCGGAGTATTAGGACCGGGAGCAACCCGATTTCTGAGCATGCCGTTCGGTTTCCTCGAATACGCAAGGCTTTCCAGCAAGAACCCTGTTGGGCTGGCTCTTCGTGTGAAGCTTGAAACAAGCTTGAAACAAGCTTGAAACGACCTTGAAACTATGGAGGGGCTATGGTGGGGACCCGGTGGCACGAACGTGTTTCTGTGGCCGGTCGGTTCCCCGGATTTGCGCAGCAGACCTCCACTGCAGATCGGGATTGCGTGCTCACGACGACGACCGAATCGTTCCACTAGCCCAATAAAATGTGCTTTAACACCGGCTCGGCGCACCATAAGATTGGACCGAGTTGAAACGGCAATAACCCATTCCAAAATATGATGCCGCCACCAGCAAATGTTAGCGTTGCGCTTCCGGTCGGCCAAGCCATCGAGCGGATGAAGCGCGTCCTCTTTCAACCCTTCGATCTTGGCAAGTGGTTTACCATCGGCTTCTGCGCCTGGCTGGCCAACCTTGGCCGGAGTCGCTTCCAAGGAAACTACCACTTCGGCTCGGGACATGGGAGCGGAGCGGACCAGGTCCGCGAGTGGGTCGAGAAGACGCGGGATTACGTCACCAACAATCTGGTCTGGATTCTGCCGCTGGCCGCAGTATTGCTGGTGCTCGGCATCGCCATTTGGGTGCTGCTGATTTGGGTCAGCAGCCGCGGGCGGTTCATGTTTCTGCATTGCGTCGCGCTCGACAAAGCTGACGTCGCCGCCCCCTGGCGCGAATTCGCGCGCGAGGCGAACAGCCTGTTCTGGTTCCGTCTCGCGGTCGGTCTGGCCGGCTTGGTCGCGATCCTGCCGCTCGCGGCGGTAATGGTCATCAGGGGCTGGCGGATGCTTGAGCGCGGCCAGCCCAGCGTGGGCGGCATCCTGGAGCTGGTCTGCGTTGGGCTGCTGCTCACGCTGGTCGCAGCCGTGTTTTGCATCGTGGCGAAGCTGACCACAGATTTTGTCGTCCCTATCATGTTCCGGCGCGGGGAAGGGTGTCTGCAAGGCTGGGGAACGCTGCTGGGCCTGGTCGCAGGCAACCTGGGTCGCTTCGTTCTCTATTTAATCTTCCAGATCATCCTGGCCCTGGCGATCGCTGTCCTCATCTTGACCGCCGTGCTCGCGACCTGCTGCATTTTCGGCTGCCTGGCGGCCATTCCTTACGTGGGCACCGTGTTACTGCTGCCCATCTATGTCTTCCGACGCGCTTATTCTATTCACTACCTGGCGCAATACGGCTCGGACTACGACGTCTTCCGCCTCCAGCAGCAGTGAAAGCAAAACGCTTCTGAGCGAGCGATTCAACCAACGCTCTCCTTAACCAGCGTCCCTTCCTTCACCTGCCAGCACTGCGCCTCGCGCCCCGGTTCCTGCGGCCAGTTCTCCGCCGTGGCGGTCATGAACACCTGGCCGTGCGACTGCTGCGCCCGCTGCAGCAGCGGGAGGAACCCCCCACGCCGCTTCACGTCCAGCTCCCCCATGATATCGTCGATAAGCAGAACCGGGGGCGAGCCGTGCAGGCCGGTGAGATACTCGGCCTGCGCCAGCTTGAGGGCGATGGCGAGCGTGCGCTTCTGGCCCTCACTGCCGAACTGCGCCGCCGAACGGTCGTTCAGCAGGAGCTGCAAGTCGTCCCGGTGCGGCCCGATAAGGGTCGAGCGATAGGCGCTCTCGTGCTTCCGGGATTGCGCGAGCTCCACGCTGAAGTCCTGCTTCACGCTCGGCTGATACTCCAGGCGCAGCTCCTCGGCCTCGCTTGAAATGTGGCGATAAGCCTGCCGGGCCAACGGCGAGAACCTGGGGACCAGCTCGCGGCGCAGTCGGATGATTTCCTCGCCGCTCTTGACCAGCTCCCGGGAGAAGCCGTCCAGCGACGTCGGGTCTGGCCTCGGCTGCTTGAGCAGCGCATTGCGCGAGCGCAACGCCCGAGTGTAGCGCTGCAACAGCGGCAAATAGGCCGGATAAGTCTGCGATAGCAGCAGATCAATGAAGCGGCGCCGCGCCCGCGCCACACCTTTGACCAATTGCAAATCCTCCGTGCAGAAGACCACCGTGCGGAGCGCGCCCAGGTAATCCGTCAGCTTCCGCACCGGCCGCGCATCCAGGCTCAAGCTCCGTTCCCTGATGGACCAGTACATCTTGATATCGTGCTCCCCCTGCGCAACCACCTTGCCACCGACGAAATAGCCCTTCTGCCCATGCCGGACCATCTGCGCCCCGCCCACGCCGCGGAAGGAGCGCAGCGTGGCGATGAGGTAAATGGCTTCGAGAATGTTGGTCTTCCCCTGGGCATTGTCGCCCAGCAGCAGGTGAAACCCGGGCGCAAAATCCACATCCAGCCGCGCGTAATTGCGGAAATCCCG
>CZKM01000377.1_pt1 | contig 8531 bp, 5 predicted proteins | sample 1122481 | NCBI WGS metagenome assembly CZKM01 (sample SAMEA3539301, study PRJEB10725) | soil metagenome | biome: tundra; feature: field; material: soil | place: USA | collected 2010-05 | depth 0.15 m | reverse complement strand
GGAAATCTGATAGGTTCCCCCGGGCGGAGCGCCGCTCATTCCCGATCCCGGAAAGTCAGCCGCCGCCCCATCCATAACGTAGCTGCTCAGCCGGTTGTTCCGCCCTCCTTGCGACGAGGGCACCTGGTAAGTTGGGCTCTTGATGTCCACCGGGCAGAGGAACGCCTTCGGATTGGGCATGTACGCATAGAGCAACCCCGTCTTGTAGGCCGTGATCTGATTGTTCACATAGGTGCCGCCAGGCCCGGGATCCGGGATGACCCCGCCGATGAGGTCATAAAGCCAACCCGGCTGAGGCCCTACGTGGTTGGCAAGCTGATTTCCTCCGTCCCAGTTGCAAAAGGGCATATAGTCGGTGAAGTCGGCTTCATACATCGAAAGCGCAAGAACGATCTGCTTCTGGTTGTTGATGCAGACCGTCCGCATCCCTTTGTCTCTGGCCGAGGCAAGGGCCGGCAAGAGCAGCGCCGCCAGGATGGCAATGATGGCGATGACGACGAGCAATTCAATCAACGTAAACGCGCGCGAATGGGAGGAAGGCTTCATTCTCATAGGTCTCTGAACATTAATAATAATCTTAGTTTAATTCGGCTGCAAGTGCAGGCATCGGTAGAACTTCCGCGGTTGAGCGGTGACATCTACGGTGTACGGACCGACGTTGGTCGTAACCGGCGTCCACGGCCCGGTGACGTTGGGAGCCGACATCAGGACATTGGTGCCGACCCAGTTAAGCACTAAGGTAGTGGGACCGGTCAAAGCGGCGGTGATTTGCGCCGGTGCGAACGCAACGGCGCCTTGCTGAAAGAGCTTATAAATATCGCTGCCGGGAGCCGCAGCCAGGCCCACCGCCACTCCCCCGTCACCGAGGGCCGTGCTGAACAGCGCGACGTTATCAATCAGACCCTGATACTCCCAAACGCCAGGCACAGGCACGTTGGTCTGGGAATAATCCCCGATCAGCAACGGAAAGGGTACCACTTGAACCGTCCCCGACTGAGCAGTCGTTGTCTCGAGGACGCCATCGTAATAAAGACGCATTGTGAGGCCATCATACGTCCCGACGAGCTGATGATAGCCACCACCGGCATCGCCGGGCGGAAAAGGCCAATCCAGGTTCACGCGACCTCCGGAGGCGGTGGTCACCATGAACTCGAACGAGATGTTATCCGTCGTTATATCGAGCAGGTAGGAGCCAGCGGTGCCCCCGCCATGCTTGCTCACGATGACGCCGTGGGTGCCCGCGTTGTTCCACTGGATATCAGCAGAGATCGTCAGGGCATTCGTCGGCGTCAGCAACGGTGTGTTGTCCACCCGGCCGCAGTCATCACTCGTGCTGATCACGTCTGGGGGGAAGAGCAAAGCATTATTTCCGGGCATGACGGTCCCAGCCGCCGCACCAAGCGGACTGCCGTTCGTGGACCATTCCGGATCCTGGGTCGTCTCCCAGGAGGTGATCCCGAGGTAGCCATCCAGGCCGTTCCCCGAACTGTCGTGGATAATCTGGCCCGTGCCTTCGTCGATCTGCCAAAGGCCGACAAGATTGTGGCCGAGCGTGCCTACCAGCAAGAGGGCCGGCGGGCTGGTCACGGAAAGGCTGCTCGAATCGGTAACGACCACGGTATAGTTGCCGGCATCCGCCAAGCGGGCACTCGCTATCGTCAACTGAGTGGTGGTTGCGCCGCCAACGTTCGTGCCATTCAACTGCCACTGATAAGCGAGCGGCGCCGCTCCACCGCTCACGCCCACATTGAAAGTGGCCATGCCACCCAGCGCCACTGCCTGGCTAGCCGGCCGGTTCGTGACGATCATCGCCGGCACGAATGTGACGGCGCCCTGATGAAGGAGTTTATAAATATCGCTGCCGGGAGCCGCAGCGTGGCCCACCGCCACTCCCCCGTCATTGAGGGCCGTGCTGAACAGCGCGACATTATCAATCAGACCTGTGTACTCCCAGCTAGTGGTGGGGGCATTGAAATTCCCGATCAGCAGCGGAGCGCTTACTACTTGAATCCCCCCCGACTGGGCTGCGGTTGCCTCGAGGACGCCATCGTAATAAAGACGCATCGTCAGGCCATCATACGTCCCGACGAGCTGATGATAGCCATTCCCGGCATCCCCGGGTGGAAAGGTCCAATCCAGGTTTACGCGCGTGCCGGATGCGTTGATGACCATGAACTCGAACTGGGTGATAGTGGATGTGATGTCGAGCAGGTACGAGCCGCTGGTGCTCCCGCTGTGCTTGCTCACGATGACGCCGTAGGTGCCCACGTTGTCCCACTGGATATCAGCAGTGATCGTCAGTGCCGAAGAAGGCGTCAGCAACGGCGTGTTGTTTACCCGGCCCTGGGTATCGAACTGGCCCGGGGGAAAGTACAACGCACTACCCCCTCCCGCACCCAGCGTGCTGCCGGTCGTGGACCACGTGGGATCGTAGGTGGTATCCGAGGGGCTGGTCCCGAGGTAGCCATCCAGGCCGTTCCCCGAACTGTCGTGTAGAATCTGGTCCGTGCCTTCATCGAATTGCCACAGGCCGACCAGATTGTGGCCGACCGTGCCTACCAGCAAGATGGCCGCCGGGCTGGTCACGGAGAGGCTGTTCGCATCGGTGACAACCACGGCATAGTTGCCGGCGTCTGCCAACCGGGCAGTCGAGACAGTCCATTGATTGGTGGTTGCGCCGGCAATGTTCGTGCCGTTGAACTGCCACGCATAAGTGAGCGGCGCCCTTCCACCGCTGACACCCACACTGAACGTGGCTGTGCCCCCCACCGCCACTGCCTGGCTAACCGGCGCGTTCGTGACGACCATCGCCGGCACGAACGACACGGCGCCACTGTGAAAGAGTTTATAAATATCGCTGCCGGCAGCCGCAGGCTGGCCCACCGCCACTCCCCCGTCAGTGAGGGCCGCGTCGAACAGCGCGCCGTTGTCAATGTAACCATTATACTTCCAGGTAGAGTCGCTCGTAGTGTTGTAGTTCCCGAACATCAACGGGGCCGTCACCACCTTGACCTTCCCCGTCTGGCTGATGTTGGTCCGGAGGATGCCGTCGTAATAAAGACGCATCGTGGCGCCATCATACGTGCCGGCCAGTTGATGCCAGGTGCCCGCATCGCCCGTCGGAATGGGCCAATTCAAGTTGATGCGACTGGAGGCCGCGTTGATTATGGTAAAGCTGTAAAAACCATTTGCAGGCGTGATGCTGAGCATGTACGAGCCGCTGGTGCTGCCGCTATGCTTGCATATCAATACGCCCTGGGGGGAGAACGTGTCGGGATTAAAATCAACTGCCAGCGTCAGGGCATTCGTCGGCGCCAGCAAGGACGTGTTGTCCACTTGGGCGCGGGTATAAGCGACCCCGGCGGGAAAGTACAACGAACTGCCCCCGCCAGCACCGAGCGTGCTGCCGGACGCGGACCATGTCGGATCATAGGTTGTATCCGAGGCGCTGCTCCCGAGGTAGCCAGAAAGGCCGTTAACGGCGCTGTTGATAACCTGTCCCGTCCCTTCGTTGAATTGCCAAAGGCCGACCAACCCCGCCCCGACGGGTCCGGTGGTGGCAAATAGTGCCAGAGCCGCGACCCAGGCCGAACTGCCGCAGAGCTTCCGGAGCATCGCCTTTTGACCAGAGGGTCGCAAAGCCCGCGCTTCATTGCCAGAACCAGGGAGAAGCCGGGAGAAGAATTCTTGGTTGAACATAGATCTCATGGTGGTCGGTTGCTGTCTTGCAATAATACTTGCACTACGCTATTCGCTATCACTATGGCCCCCTGCGGACAGATCAATGGGCTGCCGTCCGAAATAAACCGTGATGTTGGCCGGTTAATTGTGGGCAGAATGTTGCGTAATCCCAGGGATGTCAAGAACCAAACCATGACAATCCGGAAATTCGAAAGGGCGGTAACCACTCTGGCGCTAGCCGGTCATAAGTCCTTATGGCATGATCGCGTCCGTGAGCATCATGCCCGAACCGAGCTTCGATGTGGCGGCCTGCGTGGAGCGGGTCCGCCAGCGGGACGATGATGCCGCGCGGGCGCTGTTCCGGCATTTGTATCCGCTGGTGGCGCGGCTGGTGCGGTCGCACCTGCCACAGCGCACGAGCCAGGAAGATTTAGTGCAGACTGTATTTATGAAAATGTTCGCGAACCTTGACCAGTTCTCCGGCGCCGTGCCGCTGGAGCACTGGGTCTCGCGTATTGCGATCAACACGTGCCTAAACCAACTGGCCGCCGAGAAGGTGCGCCCGGAGTTGCGCTGGGCCGATTTGAGCGAGGAGCAGACTGAGGCGCTGGAGGCAGTGACGGCCGGGCCGGAGGAGCTGGAGCCACTGCAGAACCTGGCGGCGCGCGAGATTGTCGAGAAGCTGTTGGAGCAGCTTGCCCCGACCGACCGGCTGGTGGTGACGCTGCTGCACCTCGAAGGCCGCACGGTGGCCGAGGTCCGGCAAATCACCGGGTGGAGCGTGCCGGTCATCAAGGTCCGCGCCTTCCGGGCGCGCCGGAAGCTGCGCAAGCATTTTGAGAAGCTGATGTCGGAGAAGGTGTAGCAACGCACGCAAACACACAAAGGGCAAAGATGAAACCGACTGACCAAACACTGCAAAGGCTGCTTAATGCCGCTGCAAAGGCGGCGCCCGAAACCGCCACCGCGCCGCCGCTGGGCCTCGAAATCCGGGTGCTGGCCAATTGGCGGGCGGCGGGGGCGGACGATGAATCCGTGTCCCTGTTCGCGTTCTTCCACCGCGCGGTGCTCGCCGCCAGTCTCGTGCTGGTGTTGAGCGCTGCTTGGAGCTTTACCCGGACCGGCGGCGGCGCGATTGGCGAGGAAGCGGCTGTGCTCGATTACAACATCCAAATGAGCCTGAACCCATGAGCTCTCTCAGCAAATGGAAGCTCAGTGCGTATGTGATAGCCATCTTCCTGGCGGGCGGCGGCAGCGGGGCGCTCATTGCGTGGCAGGTGTACCAGCGCATGCCAATTGTGCCCGTGCCGCCGGCGGAGATCGGGGCGCGCCTGCGCGCCCGGTTCCAGTCTCAGCTTAGCCTGACGCCCGACCAGGTACAGAAGATCGATCCGATGATTGACCAGGCGATGCTCCGGGTGCAAGCCATCCATACGGAAACGGCGAGCCACGTCTTCGCCAATGTCTCCAACCTGGACGAGCAGGTGCTGACGGTGCTGACGCCGGAGCAGAAGTTGAAATTTGGGGCGTTGGAGCGCGAGCGGCGCGAACGCCTGCGCCTGAAGTTCGGGCCGGAGACCAATACACCCTGAAAGGGGCTCCACCGGTTCGATCGGAATGACTTACTAGAACATCCAAGCATATTCAAATGACAAACGAGCAAAACACTGAAACCCCATCCCGTGCGACCGCAGGCCAAGCGCCTGCCGCCAGTTCTCCCCCGCCAAATGCCGGTGGAGCAAAGCCGGAGACTTCCGGTTGGAAGATGACGGTAATCGTTGTGCTATGCCTGCTGGTGGTAGGCGGGGCGGTTGTGCTGGCACGGAATCGCGCCGCGAGTGCTGACAAGAAAGGGCCGGGCGCCCGCTCGATGGAGCTGCCGCCGGTGCCGGTCGTCGCCGGCACGGTCGCCCAGAAGGATGTGCCGATCTACCTGGGCGGCATCGGCACCGTCCAGGCATTTAACACCGTGACCATCCACGCCCGGGTCGATGGACAAGTGACGAAGATCGGCTTTACCGAGGGGCAGGACGTGAAGGCGGGAGATTTGCTGGCGCAGATTGACCCCGATCCTTACCGCACGGCGCTGGACCAGGCGGTGGCCAAGAAGGGCCAGGACGAAGCGCAGCTTGCCAACGCGCGGGTGGACCTGAAGCGTTACGCCGACTTGCTGGCCAATGAAGGCGTCACCCAGCAGCAATACGACACGCAGAAGTCGCTGGTGGACCAGTTGGTCGCGACGGTCAACGCGGACCAGGCGGTCATCGAGAGCGCCAAGGTCCAGCTTGCCTACACCACCATTGTCTCGCCCATCGACGGGCGCACCGGCATCCGGCAGGTGGATGCGGGCAACATCGTTCATGCCAGTGACGCCAATGGCGTGGTGGTCATTACCCAACTGAAACCCATCTCCGTCGTCTTCACCCTGCCCGAACAGACGCTGACCGGCATACAGGAGCAGTCGCATGTATCGGGCCCGGACCTGCCGGTTGTGGCGGTCAGCCAGGACAACACCACGGTCCTGGGCGAAGGCAAGGTTGCCGTGATTGACAACCAGATTGACTTTACCACCGCCACCATCAAGCTCAAGGCGACGTTTTCCAACACCGATCTGCGCCTCTGGCCGGGCCAGTTTGTGAACGCCCGTCTGTTGCTGACCGTCCGCAAGGGCAGCGTCGTGGTGCCCGATTCGGTAATCCAACGCGGACCGGAAGGGGCCTTCGTCTTCGTCATCAAGGACGACCAGACGGTCGAGGTTCGCCCGGTGAAGGTGGCCCCGCAAAGCGGGGCCCAGGTCGGGCAAGGGGAGACGGTGATTGCCGACGGGCTCCGTCCCGGCGAGCGGGTCGTGGTGGATGGCCAGTACAAGCTGCAAGCGGGTTCCCACGTTAAGATGGCGGACGCGGCGGGGAAAACCGACAGCCAAAAGCCAAAGGCCGCAGGCGCCCCGAAATCCGAAGCCCGGACCAAGGCCAAGAGCTAGCTCAAATAGGTTACATGAGTTGCATGAGTTACATAGTTACACAGGTCACCGGTGCGGAGCACTCATGTAACCCATGTAACGATGTAACTCATGCAACGATGCAACCGGCGTAACCCTTTCAACATCATTACTCCCTCTCGCCAGTGAACGTTTCCGAGCCATTTATAGAACGCCCGATTGCCACGTCGCTGCTCATGGCCGGCGTGCTGCTCATGGGATTCCTGGGCTACAGCCTCCTGCCCATCTCGTCGCTGCCACCGGTGGATTTTCCCACCATCCAGGTCACCGGCCAATATCCGGGGGCCAGCCCGGATGTGATGGTCTCCTCGGTGACCACCCCCCTGGAGCGGCAGTTCGGCCAGATCAGCGGACTGGCGCAGATGACTTCGGTCAGCTCCTTCGGCAACGCCAGCATTACGCTGCAATTCGTGCTGGATCGGGACATCGACGCCGCGGCGCAGGACGTGCAGGCAGCGATGAACGCGGCCAACGGCGTCCTGCCGAAAATGCCCAACCCGCCCACCTACAGCAAAGTCAACCCCGCCGACACCCCGATCCTCACGCTACGAATCACCTCCGACACGCTGCCGCTGGAGAAGGTCAACGACCTGGCGGACACGGTGCTCGCGCAAAAGCTTAGCGAAGTGACCGGCGTTGGCCTGGTGACCATCGAGGGCAACCAGAAGCCCGCCGTCCGGGTTCGCATCAACCCGACCGCCCTCGCCTCCCAGGGGCTCAGCCTGGAGGACGTGCGCACGGCGCTGATGGCCAACAACGTCAACGCCCCCAAAGGCAGCTTCGACGGCCAGCGCCAGTCCTATGCCATCAACGCCAATGACCAGATCTTCTCCGCGGCGGAATTCCGCGATGTCATCATCGCCTCCCGGAACGGCGCGCCGGTCCGCCTGCGCGACGTGGGGGATGTGATTGACAACGTCGAGAATGTCCGCATGGCGGGCTGGGTGGACGGCAAGCCCACCGTCATCGTGGATATTCAACGCCAGCCCGGCGCCAATATCATCGAGACCGCCAACCGCGTGAAGGCGCTGTTGCCGAGGCTGCGCTCGACCGTTCCGCCCTCCGTCAAGATCGCCATCCTTACCGACCGGACGGCGACCATTCGCGCCTCGGTGCAGGATGTCCAGTTCACGCTCGTCCTGGCGGTGGTGCTCGTGGTCATGGTGATCTTCGTCTTCCTGCGGAAGTTCTGGGCCACGGTGATTCCCAGCGTGGCCTTGCCGCTGACGGTGATAGGGACGTTCGGCATCATGAAGCTGGTGGGCTTCAGCCTGGACAACCTTTCGCTGATGGCCCTGACCATCTCCACGGGGTTCGTCGTTGATGATGCGATTGTAATGATTGAGAACATCGTGCGCTATATCGAAAAGGGCGAAGCGCCCATGGCGGCGGCGCTCAAGGGGGCGAAGCAGATTGGCTTCACGATCATCTCGTTGAGCTTCTCGCTCATCGCGGTCTTCATCCCGTTGATCTTCATGACGGGCATTGTGGGCCGGCTGTTTCGGGAATTTGCCATCACGCTGAGCGCGGCGGTGGCGGTCTCGGCCATTGTCTCGCTGACCCTCACGCCCATGATGTGCGCGCGGCTGTTGAAATCGGAGGCCGAAACCAAGCACGGGCGCCTGTATTTGCTCACCGACCGGATGTTCCAGGGGTTGCTGGATGCCTATGACCACAGCCTGCAATGGGTGCTGCGCCACCAGGTCTTCACCCTGGGGGTGGCGATCGTGACTATGGTCGCCACGATCTGGCTCTACGTCATCATCCCCAAGGGCCTGCTGCCGCAGCAGGACACCGGCCTGATCGTCGGCGTCACGGACTCCGCGCAATCCATTTCGTTCAAGGAGAT
>CZKM01000181.1_pt2 | contig 8538 bp, 9 predicted proteins | sample 1122481 | NCBI WGS metagenome assembly CZKM01 (sample SAMEA3539301, study PRJEB10725) | soil metagenome | biome: tundra; feature: field; material: soil | place: USA | collected 2010-05 | depth 0.15 m | reverse complement strand
GCCACCAACAACGGAACGCTCGATTGGCTCGACACCGGGCCACCTGCGACTGTATCCCCTCCGGCGGCCACGCCTCAGCGATTCTATCGCGTGTTCCAGGTGGGCTCACCGTAGCCGGGGCGGTGCCTCACGGAAAGCGGATCCGCGCCCTGTCCTTGGAATCAGGTGAGGCAGCGGTGAAACATCGCGGCTTGCGCCGGCCTTCTCTATGTTCCATCCTCTGTCCGTAATTACTGACATGACACTAAAGCTCTCAACCCTGAGCATTCTGCTCGGCCTCGGCATGGGTCTGCCGCAGATCTACGGCATCGTCAAGCCGGCGGGATTCGCTGCGGCGGTCCGAAAGTTCCCGCGTTCCCTGCCGTGGGGCGTTGCGCTGATGCTGCTTGGCACAGTCTGGTTCCTGTGGAATCTGAGCCAGGAATCAATTGCGGATTTCGCAACTTATAAGAACGTTTTGTTCGCGGGGTTCGCCGGTGTCGGCCTGGGGACCTGCGTATTCGTGCAGGATTTTCTGGCCGTGCGGGGGCTGGCGGTCGTGCTGCTGCTGCTGGCCAAGGTGATGGTGGATACGGGCCGTCCGGCGCTGGAGCAAACGCAATGGGTGCTGCTCATTCAGACCTGGGCGTATGTCCTGGTGGTCGCCGGTATCTGGCTCACGGTCTCACCATGGCGCCTCCGCGATTTGCTGGCCTGGGGCACCGCGAATGAGCAACGCATCAAGATTGGTTGCGGGCTACGGCTGGCGTTTGGTTTGTTCGTAGCGGGGCTGGGGCTGACCATATTCAGGTCGCTCGTGTAGGCTCCCCAGCCCGCGTGGATGCGTTGATCCCGTGAGTTCGTTCCAGGGCAGGATTTTGGTGATTCGCGGCGGAGCGATTGGTGACTTCATACTGACGCTACCGGCAATAGCCGCGTTGCGGCGGCAATTCCCCGCGGCCCATCTCGAAGTCCTCGGCTACCCCCACATTGCCCAACTGGCTCTGGCCGGCGGCCTGGTGAACCGGGTTCAGTCCATCGAAGCCGGCGCCCTGGCGGGCTTCTTCGCACGCGGCGGTGAACTCGCCGAAACCCTGGCCGACTACTTCTCCAAGTTCGATCTGATCCTGTCTTATCTTTACGACCCGGATGGGGTTTTCCAGACCAACGTGAGCCTTTGCACGGACGCGCAGTTTATCGTGGGGCCGCACCGGGCGGACGAAACCGCGCGGTTTCACGCTGCCGAAGCTTACCTGCAGCCACTGGAGCGTCTTGCCATCTTTGATGCCGACCCCATCCCGCGCCTGGCGCTGGCCCCTCGGCCTCCCTCCCTTAACCTTCTGGCCCTGCATCCCGGCAGTGGGAGCGAGCGTAAGAACTGGCCGGAAGCCAAATGGTCGGAATTGGTGCGGCACCTGATGGATATGACAGACTTCGACTTGCTGCTCGTGGGAGGTGAAGCGGAAGGCGGGCGACTGCAGCGGCTGGCCGCAGCGGTCCCGCCAACACGCTGCGAGGTGGCGCAAAGCTTGCCGTTGGCGGACCTGGCGCACCGCCTGGCAGGCTGCCGCGCATTCATCGGCCACGATTCGGGCATTTCGCATCTAGCCGCGGCGGTGGGTCTGCCCGGTGTGGTCTTGTGGGGCGATACGGTGGAGGAAATCTGGCGGCCCCCGAGTGAAAAGGTGGTTGTGCTTCGCCATGCCGCGGGGTTAGCATGGTTGCCTGTGGAGGCGGTCGTGGAGCAGTTGCGAAGCATTTAGAGCGACGAATGAGGCGGCTGGGCAGAAGAATTGCTTGTGGCAAGGGGCAGCCGGGCTAAAGTGCCGCGCACCCGATTCCTTGTGGACAATCGGGCTGCGGCTGTCTTAGTTTTGTATAATTCTGAGACAACGGCTTGCGCAACAGTGCGTTTCAGCCGGTCGCGAGGCGGTCGGCGGTGGCGGGCGAGACATGAAAAGAATCCTGGTCATAGACGACGAAGTATGGTTGCGAGAGATGGTGCACATCGCGCTGGCTCAGCAGGGTTATGACGTGCTCGAAGCGGAGAATGGCGCGGTGGGCATCGAGAAGGCGCGCAAGGAACTACCCGATCTGATCCTCTGCGATGTGAACATGGAGAAGGTGGACGGTTATCTGACGCTCTCCGCGCTCCGCAATGAGCCGACCACCGCCGCGATCCCTTTCATTTTGATGACCGGCCTGGCCGACAATGCTGGGATGCGGCACGGCATGGAACTCGGCGCGGATGATTACCTGCCCAAACCGTTCAGCATTGAGGCGCTATACGCCGCGGTGGAGGCGCGCCTCAAGAAGGCCCAGGCGCTGCGCCAGGAAGCAGAGAAGAAACTGGCTGATCTGCGCGACAACATCAGCATGATGCTGCCGCATGAATTACGCACCCCCTTGAACGGCATCCTGGCTTACGGAGAAATCCTCGCCGCCGAGGCCGGCACTCTTCCGGCCCAGGAAATCGCGGAGATGGGCCAGGTGATTCACGACTCCGGAAAACGGCTGGAGCGGCTGATTGAGAACTTCCTGATTTATGCTCAGATCGAGTTGTTGGGCGCTGATGCGCAGAAGATAAATGCCTTGCGCCAAAAGCAGACGCAGTTCCCCGCGAAGCTGATCGAGGAACACGCCCTCGAACAGGCGCGGGCAGCCAACCGGGCGGAGGATCTCTTGCTGGAACTGGAGGACCAGCCGCTGCCCATATCCGAAGACTATCTGGCCAAAATTGTCGATGAGCTGGTCCAGAACGCATTCAAGTTCTCCGATTCCGGTAAGCGGGTGAGCGTGACACTTTCAGGCTCGCCCAATGGCGTCCTGCTCTCGGTCACGGACCAGGGCCGTGGGTTCTCCACCGACCACATTACCAAAGTTGGTGCCTACATGCAGTTCGACCGGAAGATCCAGGAACAACAGGGACTGGGTTTGGGCCTGGTCATTGCCAGGCGCCTGACCGAGCTGCACGGGGGCACGCTCTCGCTCCAGAGCGAGCGAGGGGCCGCCACCACCGTGGCGGTGAGGCTGCCGAAGGTGTCTGGCGGTTGAGGGCTTTACTGGGGCCAGGGGCTCACTTTGTTCTGAGCCATTTGGCCCTGGACAAAGTGAGGTAACCAGTGGAGCAGCGCGAAGATCAGGATGGCTCCGGCCAGCGGCGTGAAATCGAACCTGGCAATCCGCAATGGCAACCGGCGAAGGGGCGTCAGCAGGTTGCGGGAGGTTGCGCCGACGAAATCCCATAGGGGACTGGTCCCCAAATATACGTAACTCCCGATCAAGTACACGAAAAGGAACACCGGGAGCACATACTGTAGGCTGAAGTAAAGCGCGGTCCCGATGAGGATGCCCTGTTCCGCCAGATGGGCGTTGGACTGCACCCGGTTGGTAATCTCGACGTGCAGCAGCAAGGGATGCAGGGTGATCCAAAGCGCGGTGACGAGTAGCAAGGGCAGGAGCAATTGCACCAGCCAGGGCCAGCGGGCCACCGGGCCAAGGTGTTGGCGAAGCATTTTGAGCACGGGATCTGCCTCGGCGCTGCGGCGGTTGATCATTGCCAGCGCCAGCAGCCAGAAATAGCAGACGAGGAGCACGCGCGCGAAGCTCAGCACAGAATAGCACGTGACCGGGAGCCACAGGTCGCTGCGGAAGGCCAGCATGACGAAGTAGAGGTTCAGCTTGGGCGTCCAGTCGGCCGCCGGGCCAATCTGCCGGTAGAGCAAAGCGCGGAGGAGGATCAATGCTGTTAAGCCAGCAAGAAGCTGCCAGCCCCTCGAACGCTGCGGTTCGGCCCGCCGCAGAGTTCCGACCAGGGTGGCGGGCGAAGTTATCACCAGCGGGTCAAACCGAAGGGAACGCCAGTTCAACCAGAGCAGGACTCCCGCCAGGTTTAGTATAAAATCGATTAGGCCCATGCGAACGTATTCCGGCTTGCGTGTTCTGCGGAATAGACGTTGACCGTTTTTGGGTTATGGCGCAACAAGCATCACGCAGTGCAGGGCGCTCACATCATCTTCAACAAAGTCTCCGCCATTTCGGACGGCGTCGGCGCGACCCCGATCCCGGCCTCGTGGAAGGCGGCGATCTTCGCCGCCGCTGTGCCCTTGCCGCCGCTCACGATGGCCCCCGCATGGCCCATGCGCCGCCCCGGCGGCGCCGTCGCGCCCGCAATGAAGCCGGCAACCGGTTTCCGGCAGTTGCTTCGAATCCAGGCAGCGGCCTCTTCTTCCGCCGACCCGCCGATTTCGCCAATCATTATGATGCCGTGCGTGTCCGGGTCAGCGACGAAGAGTTTGATGACGTCCAGGTGCGAGGTGCCGTTGACCGGGTCGCCGCCGATGCCGACACAAGTGGATTGGCCCACGCCGCGGCAGGTGAGCTGCCAGACGGCCTCATAAGTCAGCGTGCCGCTGCGTGACACCACACCGATGTGGCCCTGCTTATGAATGTAGCCGGGCGCAATCCCGATGCGGCAGCCGCCTTGTGAATCTTTGCCGGCACCGGGGGTCACGATGCCCGGGCAATTGGGGCCAATGAGGCGGGTCTTGCTGCCTTCCATAGCCCGCTTCACCTTCACCATGTCATTGACGGGGATGCCTTCCGTGATGCAGACGACCAGATCCAATCCGGCATCCACGCCTTCAAGAATCGCATCGGCCGCGAAAGCTGGGGGGACGAAGATCGCGGACGCGGTCGTCCCGGAATGCTTCATGGCCTCGGCGACCATGTCGAAGATCGGGACCTTGTTCTCGAACAGTTGTCCGCCCTTGCCCGGCGTGACGCCGGCGACGATCTGGGTGCCATAGGCCAGGCTGAGTTGCGTGTGCCGCGCGCCAAAGCTGCCGGTGATGCCCTGGACCAGGACACGAGTTTCTGGGGTGACGAGGATGGACATGGGAGATGGAGTGATGGAGTGGCGGAGGGATGAGAGTGTCAGGCGCTGGGCTTTGGCGGGGGCGCCTTGTGTGCGAGCTTCTCCTTGATTGCGCGGAGATGCTTTAATGTTTCCAGATCGCGGTCTCGGCCCACAGCTTGTTTGGCGGCGATCAGCGCATCCATGGTTAGGAACGGGAATTTGCCGAACAACAGCTCTCCGGTCACGCTTTGCCGAAGCACTTCCTCGTAACCACCGACTCCCGCGACTTCACTTAAACAGTCAAGGATGCCCAGGTCCGTTTGCAGATACAAGTTCTTGAGGCGAAGGCACAACTCCGAGGTAAGTTCCAGCGGCAGTTTGTTTGCTGCCAACCGGTGGATCGGGTGCAAATCCCCCACCGCAGCCTCGATGCGCCGCAAATTCGGTTCATCAAATCGGCAGCAGATATCTAAGTCGAAAGTAGCAATCGGCACGCCGTAGTAAACGCTGCAAACGCCGCCAATCACCACGAATTGGACGTAGTTCTCCTGGAGTCGGCCCAGCAACGCTTCATTATTCTGTGTCATTGGCTAGACCTGCCCCCCGAATAGATAGCAGAAAGTCGAGCACCTGCTGATGCTCCTGTAGCCGCTCCGCCGGAGTGAGCTCCAGAGTGTGTTCAATCAAGGACATGTCGATCCCGGCCTCATACGCCGCGCGCCATGCCGGCCCGGCATCGGGGGGACAGATATAGCCCCGATTGAGTTGTTCGATAAGCGCTTCGTCCAGCACAAATAGAGTTACTGTGCAGAAACAGCCTTGACGACCTTTTGCGCGGCGTCGGCCATCGAGCCGCCGCGGATGATTGTGAGCCCGGAGTCGGCGAGGGTCTTGTTGCCGGCTTGGACGTTATTCCCTTCGAGCCGCACCACCAGCGGGAGTTGCAGGCCGGTTTCCTTGACCGCCGCGACGATGCCGGTGGCGATCACGTTGCAGTCCATGATGCCGCCGAAGATGTTGACCAGAATGCCCTTCACGTTCGGGTCCTGGAGGATGATCTTGAATGCCGCCGCGACCTGCTCCTGGCTGGCGCCGCCGCCCACGTCGAGGAAGTTGGCGGGGCGTCCGCCGAAGTGTTGGATGATGTCCATCGTGGCCATCGCCAGGCCAGCGCCATTGACCAGGCAGGCGATGCTGCCGTCGAGCTTGATGTAGTTGAGGTTGAACTTGCTCGCCTCGGTTTCCAGCGGCGCTTCCTCGGCCAGATCGCGCATCTCCTGGAGCTTCGGGTGCCGGTAAAGCGCGCTGTCATCGAGCGAAAGCTTCGCATCCACCGCGAGCATCGTCTCTTTGCCTTCCCGGGTGCTGACGACGCAGAGGGGATTAATCTCCACCAGTGACGCGTCACATTCCCACCAGGTCTTGTAAACGCCGAGCACCAATTTGGCCGCCAGGCCGATCAACTCACCTTTGAGCCCAAGCGCCGCGGCCACTTTGCGGGCTTGGTAGGGCATCATGCCAACCGCCGGGTCGATGGGTTCCTTGAGAATCTTCTCCGGTGTCCTGGCAGCCACTTCCTCGATGTCCATGCCCCCCTCGGTGCTGGCCATGACCACCGGGCGCGACGACGAGCGGTCGAGCAGCACGGCCAGGTAAAGCTCCTTCTGGATATTCGGCGCGGCGACCACGAGCAATTTGCTGACGGGCCGACCCTCGGGTCCGGTCTGCTTGGTGACGAGCACGTTGCCCAGCATGGCTTTGGCTTTTTCGCCCACATCCTCCGCGGTCTTGCACAACTTGACGCCGCCCTGGTAGCCGCTTTTAAAGGTGCCTTTGCCACGGCCACCGGCATGAATCTGCGATTTGACGGCAATGAGATTGGCCCCCTCGGCCAGGAGTTTCGCGGCGATGCCCTTTGCCGCTTCTGGCGTGTCGCAAACTTCCCCCGGGGGCAGGGCGACCCCGTATTGCCCCAACAATTGTCTGGCCTGGTACTCGTGAATGTTCACTTCCGCTCTTTAATGGGGATGTAGTGGTTCAGGGTAGGCCCGGTGTAAACCTGGCGCGGCCGGTAGATGCGGGTGGGGGCCTCCATGACTTCCTTGTAATTGGCGATCCACCCCGGCATGCGCCCAATGGCGAACATCACCGTGAACATCTCCACCGGAATGCCGATCGCGCGCATGATGATGCCGCTGTAGAAGTCCACATTGGGATACAGCTTGCGCTCGACGAAGTAGGAATCGCGCAGAGCCGCTGCCTCCAGGTGCTTGGCGATGTCGAGCAGCGGGTCGCTGATATGAAGCTTGGTCAGCACATCGTCGCAAGCCTTCTTGATGATTTTGGCGCGCGGGTCGTAATTCTTATAGACCCGGTGGCCAAAGCCCATGAGCCGTTTGCCGCTGTTCTTGTCCTTGGCCGCCGCGATGAACTTCGAACCGTCGTCGCCCGACTTGTGAATCTCCTCGAGCATTTCGAGCACGGCCTGGTTGGCGCCGCCATGCAAGGGTCCCCAGAGCGCGCACACCCCGGCCGCCGCGCTAGCAAACAGATTCGCCCGGCTCGACGCCACCATGCGCACCGTCGCCGTCGAGCAGTTCTGCTCGTGGTCGGCGTGCAGCAGGAAGATCAAATCCAGCGCTTTGACCGCTTCGGGCTTGAGCTCATAATCCTTGAACGGCAGGGAGAACATCATGTGCAGGAAGTTCGCCGTGTACTTCAGCTCGGGCTTCGGGTAAATGGCCGGCAGTCCGCACGACTTGCGGTACGAAAACGCCGCAATCGTCCGCACCTTGGACAGCAGCCGCGCGGCCTGGACCACGAAGCTATCCCGCATCTGTTCCGTCAACAGCTCGGGATGATAACAGCTCGTCGCGTTGATCATCGCGGAGAGGATGGCCATCGGATGCGCATGGGACGGGAAGCCTTCGAAGTGGTACTTCATGGCCTCGTTCAGCAGCTCGTTCTCCGTCAGCAGGTCCGAGAAACGCCGCAGCTCGGCGCTGTTCGGCAGCTTGCCCATGATAATCAGGTGGGCCACCTCGATAAATGTCGATTTCTCCGCCAACTCCTCGATCGGGATGCCCCGGTAACGCAGGATGCCGGTCTCTCCGTCGATGAAGGTGATCTGGCTTTCACACGAGCCGGTATTCCCGTAGCCATCGTCCAGCGTGATATAGCCGGTTTGGTTGCGCAGCGAGGAGATGTCCACCGCGAGTTCCCGTTCCGTTCCTTCGGTAATCGGGAGCCTGCAGCTCTTTCCATCCAGTATCAGTTCGGCGGTTTTGTCCATAAACAACTTTCTCTAAAGGTTCAGAGCGGTGAAAATAATGCAATCTCGAATTCCGAGGCAACCCTAATCCGCATTTCTTTGCAATATATCGTACCGGCCCAGAACTGACAACCAACTCCCACGCCGCCGCACCCGGGCATTCTATTGCCGGCCATCCGCCGCAGCCACGAATCACGAACAGGCGGCTTGACGTACCATCACCCCCGGGTGAGAGAATGCCACCCGCGTAAACTCGTCCCATGAACAAGCTCAATTTCATCCTCCTCAAGATGGTCCGGTGGAGCGGGTGGCCGCTGCTGCCGTTGATCCTGTTGTTCCTGCTGACCGGCTACATTATGGATGGCCGCTACGGCCTCAGCCGGGTGCTGGACGAGAAGTCCGCCCTGACCTTCCACCGCATGCTCCATGT
>CZKM01000191.1_pt1 | contig 8551 bp, 6 predicted proteins | sample 1122481 | NCBI WGS metagenome assembly CZKM01 (sample SAMEA3539301, study PRJEB10725) | soil metagenome | biome: tundra; feature: field; material: soil | place: USA | collected 2010-05 | depth 0.15 m | reverse complement strand
CTATAACGAATCGGAGCGCTGTGCCAAGTCCGCCTTCACGGCCATCATGGGGCGCATGGCTTGCGAATCAGGGAAGCTTGTCACCTGGGACGAAGCCTTCGCTTCCAAGATCGAGTTGGCGCCCGGGCTGGACAATTACGCCTGGGATTCCAATCCGCCTGCCATGCCGGACGCGAATGGGAAGTACCCCATCGCCATGCCGGGTCAGACGGCGGGCGTGTGAGAGTTGAAAGCTGAGAGTCGAGTGATGGCGGGCTGAACTCAAGCAGGGTTCAGCGGATTTGGCCCTTCAATTTGCTGAGGACAGCGGGTGCGGGATCTCAGACCCGGCCGCGTCATTAACCAGCGTCCGCAGTCTTAGCTGTCGCGCTGCTTTCGGCTCGCCCGCCAGCTTGTCTGCCGCCTGGTAGAACTTCTCCAGGTCACCGCCGTTCAGTGCGAGCAGGCACTCAAAGCCAGGCACTAGATCGTAGTAGTCCGCCACCGAATTGAGTTGCGCATTGTTGACCGGGCGGGCGAACCAGTCGTCATATTCCGTGTTGCCGCCCCATTGTGCTTTGAGTTGCGCGTATTCCTGCTGCAACTGGCCGAGGATTTGTTGCTTCCGCTGCCGCAACTGTTCGGGCTCTACCGCGCCCTTTTTTGGGGCTGCCTTGATCTGCCCGTCTGGCGTACGCTCGTCCCCATAGAGCGCCTCCAACCGCCCACGCGTGGTCGCGATCAGGCGCGCGAATTGATCGGTGCGCCTAAGCTCAGCGAGGTAAACCTGCAAGCCAGCCTGGTCGCCCTTTGCCCGCAGCCAGCGCCGGGCGCCTTCCTGGCCGACGGTCGTGGCAAAGGCCTCGTTGAAGTCGGTGTCGCCACTGGCGAAGACCCTCTGGTGGCCCAGCTCATGGAAGATGGTCTCTGCCAGGTCAGACTCGGGGTTGGAGATAAAGGTGTTTAAGACCGGGTCCTTGAACCAGCCCAGCGTGGAATACGCTTCCACGCCGCCGACATAGACATCATACCCCTTTTGCTGCAGCCGCGCCGCATAGTGCCGCGCGCTGGCCTCGGCAAAGTAGCCACGATAATCCAGGCTGCCCACTAGCGGATACCACCATGTCTTGGGCTCAAGCGAGAACTCCGGAGCGGCCTCCACGTTCCAAACCACGAACGGACGGTGCACGTCCACATACTTCTGATAATGGCCATCCACCGGGAGCTTCAAGTCCTTCTTCGCGAAACTGCGCAGGCTCTGGACAAGTTGAAGCTTCACCTTGAGCGGCGCGGGTGTTTGCGGGTCGGCCAGCAGCTTCTCGATGCGGTCCTCATGAGCCACGATCTCGTATTGGCCCTTGATGGCCTGGCCGTAATAGCTGAGTGTCTGGCAGCCGGACATCGCCAGCACTGCCAGGAGGAGGGCGGGCGCCACCAGCCATTTTCGCAGGCGCCGCGCCGGTTGAGGGGTTCGCTTCGTCACAATATGCCCCTTCCCATTAAAGCCCGCGAGGCCGTTTGGCAAATTCTGAGTAAGGTTGACAAGGGGGAGCAATGTGCTTAAAACTGCGCCCGTTCGGACATTGGACCTATGCAAAACGTTCAACTCGGCCTCATCGACTATGCCATCCTGAGCATTTACGTAGTCTTCGTCATCGGCATTGGTTTTGCCTTGAAGCGCTACATGAAGAGCTCGTCGGACTTTTTGACGTCCGGGCGCTCGATCCCCGCGTGGGTCACAGGACTGGCGTTCATCTCCGCCAACCTGGGCGCTCTCGAACTCGTGGGCATGACCGCCAGCGGCGCAAAGTACGGCATCGCCACCAGCCACTTCTACTGGGTGGGCGCCATTCCGGCGATGGTCTTCCTCGCCGTATTCATGATGCCCTTCTATTACGGGTCCAAGGCCCGCTCCGTGCCCGAATACCTCAAGCTCCGCTTCGACGAGCGGACTCGTTGCCTGAACTCCATCTCCTTCGCCGTCATGACCCTTTTCGCTTCGGGCATCTCCATGAACGCCCTGGCCAAACTGCTCAACCAACTGCTCGGCTGGAACTATGACATCAGCCTTTGGATCTGCTCCGCGGTCGTGCTGGTGTATGTGCTCAAAGGCGGCCTGACTTCGGCCATTTACACCGAGGTGTTGCAGTTCTTTATGATCGTGCTCGGTTTCGCGCCGGTCGTTTACCTCGGCCTGCGGGACGTCGGCGGCTGGAACACGCTGACGAACAAGCTCTCCCAGGTGGCCCAGCATCCGGCCGCCCTGGGTCTGACCGCTGATACCACCAAGGTCTTCGCTCCGGACGCCTGGAGCAGTGCCTGGAAACCCTTGCTGGCGGGCCCGGCGTCCAACCCGATGGGCGTGGACTGGTTCGCGATGCTATTCGGGCTCGGGTTCGTGCTTTCTTTCGGCTACTGGTGCACAAACTTCCTTGTCGTGCAGCGCGCTATGGCGGCCAAGAACATGACCGCCGCGCGACGCACGCCGCTCATTGCCGCCGTGCCCAAGATGATCTTCCCTGTCCTGGTGATCCTGCCCGGCATGATCGCCGCCGGCCTCGCCATCACGGCCAAGGACGGCTACCACCTCCCGCCCAAGGTCCTCGACTCCGCGATCTATGCCAAAGCCATCCCGGCAGTGCAGGAAGCGGCGGCAAAGAATCTCAGTGGCACCGCCGCCGCCCAATTCGTCTCCGACGCTGCCGGCGTGAAGATGCTCCCGGACAAGATTGACGCCTTGGTCAAAGCCGCTCCGACGCTGAAGGACAAAGCACTGAGGGAAGGCCTGCAGAACGCGGTAGCGGAGAACAACTATGATGGGGTCATCCTGTCCCTCGTGCAGAGGTACTGTCCCTCTGGCCTACTGGGGCTCGCGCTGACGGGCTTGCTGGCATCCTTTATGTCGGGTATGGCCGGCAACGTCACCGCCTTCAACACGGTCTGGACTTATGACCTTTACCAGGCCTACATCGCCAGGAATAAGAGCGACGAGCACTACATGTGGATGGGCCGCTGCATTACTGTTGTGGGCATCCTCTTGAGTATCGTCTGCGCTTACCTCGTCAGCCACTGGTCGAATGCGATGGACATTATCCAGCTCGTCTTCGGCTTTGTGAACGCCCCGCTCTTCGCCACGTTCCTGTTCGGCATGTTCTGGAAGCGCACGACCAGCACCGGCGCGTTCCTCGGTTTGCTGCTCGGCACTTTGACCTCGGCGCTCTTCCACTCGCTGACGTCCGCCGTGGGTAATGTCCCAGGAATCAAGGGCGGCTACCTCGGTGTCGTGCAGGTCTTCCCCAGCGACATGGCCCAGAACTTCTGGCTGGCCAGCTTCGCCTTTACCGTCTGCTTCGTCCTCACGCTGGGCATCTCACTGGCGACCCGCCGGACCAAGACCGACGAGGAGCTAAAGGGCCTGGTTTATTCGCTCACACCAAAGCTAAAGGACGAAGAGACGGCATGGTATTTGCGCCCGGCGGTGCTGGGCGTTGTCCTGATCGCCTGCTGCGTGATTCTCAACTTCATTTTCTGGTAACACTAAAGGAACAATATTATGGGTCTTGATATACGCTGGCCGATCGGCCTCATGTTCTCGCTGGTCGGCGCCCTGCTCGTCATCTACGGCATCGCGACCATCTCCGACACGGAGCTCTACCGGCGCTCGCTGGACATCAACATCAACCTGCGGTGGGGCCTGGTGCTGCTGGCCTTCGGCGGCTCCATGCTCACACTCGCATGGCGCGCGAGCCGCCAGCCCGCCGCGCCGCAGACGCCCGAGAAGAAGTGAGGCGGATGCAAGCGCGTGTCCTCAAGTCCAGCTTCGGCAAAGTGCCTGACGGCACGGCGGTGGACTTGTACACCCTGGCGAACGCCAACGGCCTAAGCGCCAAAGTTGCTACCTACGGCACGATTATCACCGAACTGCACGTGCCGGACCGCCGGGGTGTGCTTGGGGACATCGTGCTGGGTTTCGACAACCTTGAGCAATACCTGAAGGGGCACCCTTATTTCGGCAGCACTGTTGGGCGGGTGGCTAACCGCATTGCCAAGGGCTGCTTCACACTTGACGGCAAGACCTACACGCTCGCGACCAAGAACGGCCCGAATCACCTCCACGGCGGGCTCAAGGGCTTCGACAAGGTAGTTTGGAAGGCCGAACCGCAGACCGGCGTGGCGGTAAGGTTCACTTACATCAGTCCCGACGGAGAAGAAGGCTACCCCGGCACGCTTGCCGTCGCCGTCACGATGACCCTGACCGATGCCAACGAGCTGCGCCTTGACTATACCGCCACGACTGACAAAGCCACGCCCGTTAACCTGACCAATCATTCCTATTTCAACCTCGCCGGGGAAGGCAACGCCCTAAACCACGAGATGCTGATAATGGCGGATTACTACACGCCGACGGACAGCGCCTTGATCCCAACCGGCGAGATCAAGCCTGTGAAGGGCACGCCGATGGATTTCACGACACCACAGACTATTGGCGCCCGCTTTGCGCAGCTTCACACCAATCCAGTCGGCTACGACGATAACTATGTGCTGAATGGCGGCGGGAAGAGCCTGGCGCTGGTGGCACGCGCTTATGAACCCGGGAGCGGTCGCGTCATGGAGGTCCATACCACCCAACCGGGGGTGCAGTTCTACACGGCCAACTTTCTGAACGGCTCGCTGCCGGGCAAGCGCGGCGTGGTGTACCAACAGCATAGCGCGTTCTGCCTGGAGACGCAGCACTTTCCTGATTCAGTCAACCAGCCGGCGTTCCCCTCGGTGATCCTTCGTCCCGGACAGACCTACCGCCATACAACAGCCTACAAGTTCCTAACCCATCCCTGATCCCCGTATGACTCTGAACGAGCTGAGCCGCCACACTGCCGAGCAATTCACCAAGACCTATGGGCGTCCGCCCCGCTGGATTGCCGCCGCTCCGGGGCGCGTCAATGTCATCGGCGAGCATACCGACTACAACGACGGCTTCGTCCTGCCGATGGCCATTGACCGCTACACGGTCATCGCCGCCGCGCCGAGCAACAATGGGGCAACGAAGATTCAACTGCGCTCCACGCTGGGCGACGGGGCGATCAGCCTCGATCTGACCCAGCCCTTGAAGCCCGCTGCGAAGGGCGCGTGGTCCAACTACCCCGTCGGTGTGATCGCAGGTTTCCTCGCTCGCGGCGCGAAGCCGGGCGGCTTTGACGCCTTGATTCACTCCACGGTCCCGCTGGGGGGCGGCCTGTCCAGCAGCGCGGCGCTGGAAGTCTCCACCGCCACCCTGTTGGAAGCCATCACGGGCCTCAAGCTCGACCCGGTGGACAAAGCCTTGCTCTGCCAGAAGGCCGAGCACGACTACGCAGGGATGCCCTGCGGCATCATGGACCAGTTCATCTCGGTGATGGGTAAGAAAGACCACCTGCTCCTGCTCGACTGCCGTTCCCGGAAACCGGAGTTAGTGCCTATGACCGACCCTACTAAGGCCCTCCTCATTATCAACACCAACGTCAAGCACGAGCTAACCGGTGGCGAATACGCCAAGCGCCGCGCTCAATGCGAGCAGGCGGCAAGAATCCTGGGCGTGACCTCCTTACGAGATGCCACCGCCGACATGCTGGTGCGGGCTCGCGGCAGGATGGACGAGGTAGTCTTCCGTCGTGCCCGCCACGTTATCAGTGAGATTGAGCGGACTCCCCATGCAGCCGAAGGGGTGCGCGCCTCCAACTGGCCGACCGTCGGCCAACTCATGTATGCCAGCCACTCCTCTCTCCGCGACGACTATGAGGTGAGTTGCCCGGAACTAGACGCAGTAGTGGACATAGCGCAGGCGATTGGTCTCAAGGGTGGTGTGATCGGCTGCCGGATGACCGGCGGTGGTTTCGGCGGCTGTGCCGTGGCGCTCGTCGCTGCCGACTCGGTCGCCGCTATCTCCGACCGCATCGCATCCGAATACGAACGCCGGACCAAGATCAAGCCTACCCTCTTCGTCTCCCGCCCGGCGGCCGGAGCCACGTTGCTCCAAGCCTGAGCCCTGCTGCCTAGTCCACTACCCGCTTGCCGGCCTTCCTGGCCATGTACTGCGTCTTGATCCACTTGTAAGTGGCGCGCAGGCCAGTGTCGAGGGGGGTGTTTGGCTCCCACTTGAGCATCTTCTTGATGAAGGTGTTGTCGCTGTTGCGGCCCGCCACGCCCCGGGGCGCAGTAAGGTCGTATTCACGGTGGAGCTTGACCCCGGCGATCTTCTCCACCTTTGACACGAGCTCATTGACGGTGACCAGTTCACTCGTGCCGAGGTTGATGGGCGTGGCGATCAGCTCATCGGAGTGCATAATCATGTCGATGCCCTTCACACAGTCATCGATATACATGAAGCTGCGGGTGGGGGTGCCGTCGCCCCATATGGTGATCGTCGGCTTGCCGGCGTCGATGGCAGCGATGACTTTGCGGCAGATGGCCGCCGGCGCCTTTTCCCGTCCGCCATCCCAGGTTCCCCAGGGACCGTACACATTGTGGAAGCGCGCGATGGCTGTCTTGAGCCCACGCTCTGCCCAATACTCCTCACAAAACATCTCCGAGATCAGCTTCTCCCAGCCATAGCCGCGCTCCGCCATTGCCGGGTAGGCGTCAGACTCCTTCAGCGCCCGCACATTCGGGTCCTGTTGAAGGTCCGTGTTGTAAGCGCACGCGGATGAGGAATAGAAATAGCGCCGCGCCCCGGCGCGGTAAGCCGCCTCAATCATATGCGTATTGATTAATACGCTCCGCAGGCATTCCACACGAAACCGCTCGATAAAACCCATGCCCCCCATATCCGCCGCGAGGTTGTAAACCTCCACCGCCCCTTCGCACACGCGCTCACAATTGTCAGGCACGCTCAGGTCCAGGTTCAGGCATTCCACCCCAGGCACACGTTGATACCATTCGGGCAATGGCTTCTTGTCTGCCGCCCGAATGTTCTTGAAGCCCTTCTTCGTAAAATACGCGGCCAGCGCCCCGCCGATGAAACCCCCAGCACCGCCGATGACAATGAGATCATCCGGTCTGCGCTTCGGGTCTTTTTCAACCAGTCGTTTCGTTCCTGTAATCATATAGTTTTGTGTTCTCGCGGCCCACGCATCGGTGAACGCCAGACCCCGGCCCGCAGTCTGTTGTGCGCGGCGACCAGAGCCAGGCGCGAGAACATGCCAGCCACCCCGCTTGCTGGCGAGTGCAAAAAGGATTCATCGGAGAAGTTTGGCCCTGGAACGCTGTCCTACGAGCACCGCCCAGCCTGCTGCGCGGCGGCTGCTGGCGTGCGGTGAGCGTGTGGTGAGCGTGATGTTACGAAGGATCTTCGATGGTACTTCGAAGGTACTTCGATGGTTGTTCGAAGGATTTCGGGGTTTTTTGCCTCTTTTCCTCGAATCTCTGCGGCCCACCCATCCATCGTGCCACGCTTGCGTACGATGCGCACGCTGAAAGATAGAGTGCCTATCTGCTCTTGCAGCAGGCGCAAAACCTGGCCCCATAGATAAAATGACTCAAGGAACCTCTGGCGTCACGAGACGATAGAAACGGGATGTGCCGCCGATGGCGGGGTCATTGACCGTCACCGGTCCGGTGCCGGGCTGGGCGGCGACGTCGGCCAGCTTGAGCCAGGTGCCGGTCGCCAGGCTGTTGCGGTAGAGCACGCTGTAGGTCTTGCCGGCTACAGCGGTGAAGTGGACGGCGACCGTGCTTCCGGCTACGGTCGCGGTGTCGATTTTCAAGTAGCTGAGGGGGTCGAGCGGGTCGGTGCCGGCCAGATACTCCTGCAGGTTGGTGAAGCCGTCGCCATCCGGGTCCGCATTTGGAGCTGCCTGGGGGTCACTGATAGAGCCAAAGTATTGGAGTTGCCAGGAATCGGGCAGACCGTCGGCATTCGAATCGCCTGGGTTGGCGTCGTTAGCGGCGGCTGCGCTCGGAGCGGTGACGAACCAATTGGTTGGCTCGTTGCCATAAAGGGCGACGAAGCGCCGTTGCAAAGACGCGCCAGTGGCGTTGGCGCCGATGGGCCACGGCGCGGCGTTGGCATAGTCGATCTGTTCGACGAGCACATAGGGGACGAAGCCGGCGTCCGGATGCGGGGGCAATTGCGGCGGATCCGGCTTGTAGAGGCCGATGCTTTCACCGGAGTTGGCGAGGTGGCCGGCGTAGGGGCCATAGAGCGGGACACCGACGCCGAGGCCGTAGCGGGCGCGAAATTCTGCCAACGTGGCCGTGTCGGCGACTGGATCGAAATTCACGACGAGCAAATATCCCCCGGCCGGCAGGGAGACATATTGTGGGAAGGTGTATTTAACGCCGCCCTGAAGCTGCCAGGTATTGGTGGGAGCGCCGGCATCGTAGAGCGGGACGACAGCGGGCGTGAGGTTGAACAACTCGATGTATTCATCGGCGGTGTTGTCCTCCAACGGGTCCAAGCGCGAGGGATCGTACATGATTTCATTGATGATTACCGGACCGACCAGCGGATAGAAGTTGGGCGCGCCGGCGCCGGCGCGGAACTGGGTGACGCTGGACGGGTTGTCCACGCCGAAAGACCGCCGGGCCATCGCCACAT
>CZKM01000636.1_pt2 | contig 8613 bp, 5 predicted proteins | sample 1122481 | NCBI WGS metagenome assembly CZKM01 (sample SAMEA3539301, study PRJEB10725) | soil metagenome | biome: tundra; feature: field; material: soil | place: USA | collected 2010-05 | depth 0.15 m | reverse complement strand
CCAAAGACAGCCCCCGATCTTCAAGGCGCCCCATTCCCCCGGGGATTCCCCGGGGCCAAGTACCGCATCGCCACCGGGACCACAATCCTGCGGTGCCCCGGTTGTGGGGGAACGCCGGTTCGAATAAGGATAAGCCGTGGCAAATGCTACTTATTCGAGATTAGACAACGACTGAAATGAGATTACGAAGACGAGCAAATCAAGCAGCCTCCTGCTGGACGGTATTCAGATGCAATTTAAACAAGTAGCGCAAACAAAAACAAATAGAATGAAAAAGCAAATACTCAAGTCGGCATTTATAGCTGCCGCATTAACAGTTAGTCTGGCAGCTTACGCCGCTCCGACTATTCTCGTCACGGATGGCGTCTCAACGAGCGGACTTATCATCGGAGCCAATGGTTCCGCGGTGTACGTGAACGGAACGTTTGACGCTTCCTGGAGCGTGGTGGTCACGGCGGGAACCAGCAAACCTGTGTTCGGCAGCGCAGCAAGCCCAAACATGGAAGTGGACATCCAGGCGACCGCGACTGGTTCAACGCCAGTAAACGATCTGACCGTCGTTTTCTCCGATACCGATTTCGGCCCCACGTCTGGCCGGTTTTCCGCCCTTCTGACGGGCCACGCTTTCGCGGGCTCGGGTGGTACGGTAACGTTTAACACCTATTATGATGCCGGCAATGGCCTGGCGGCCGTTACTTCTCCCTTGACCGTCTCGGGGAGTCTCATGGGCCCGACTTACTCTGTTCTTGATCAGGGCGGGTCCATCATCGGCGGGCCCTTCTCGTTGACGGAGGTGGTGACCATCAGTGGCACTCCGGCCGCGTCCTACAGTCTGGGGGCCAACCTTCAATCGCTCAGCCTGGCTTGCGGCGGCGGCAGCGGCCAGGTCGGCACGCCCTACACTTCCACGCTGGCCGTCAGTGGTGGCACCACGCCCTACGCCTTTTCGGTCATTTCCGGGTCATTGCCTCCCGGCTTGACCCTCAACCCCACCAACGGCGCCATTACGGGAACCCCGACTCAAGCCGGCAGCTTTCCCTATGTGGGCCAAGTGACCGACTCTGAGGGCCGGACAGCGGACACGTCCGGCCTCAACTGCGTCATCACCATTATTAGCCAGTGCACCGGCAGCATCTGCGGCACAGTCGTCAAGGATACCAATTGTGACGGCCATCTCGCTGGCGAGCCGGGCATTTCCGGCGTCACGGTGACGCTGAAGAATTCGAGCGGAACGGTCGTGGCAACCACAAAGACCGACGCGAATGGCAATTACTGCTTCCATGGCCTGGCACAGGGTGTTTATACCGTGGTGGTCACGGCTCCCGCCAATTGCCAGCAGACCAAAGGCTGCACGACCTCCTGCTGGAAGGACGTGAACGGCCGCACCTGCTGGACTGACTGGGACAACGTTCTCCATTGGAGACAGAATGACGGGACGCATTGCTGGCTGGACAACAACTGTTTACCACACTGGAAGGAGCTGGGCGGCAACTGTCATTGGCAGTGCAGCAATGGGACGCTCTACAATGATACGGGCGCAACCGAGACCTGCAAAGACAGCAATGGCAATAACAACGAGCGCCAAGTGTGTCTCCAGGCCTGTGAGAACAAGGTCCTCGAGGCCTTCGGCTATGCCTACAGTTACCAGCGGAATAACTGCCAATGGAATAACTGCCAGTGGAATAGCTACCAGTGGAATAACTGCCAGTGGAATCGCTGGGAGTGTCACCGGTAACAACAATCACGGGAGCGGCGGCGTGAGCGCGGGGGTGTAGAGAACCTCGTTGCCACGCGAACCGGATGCAGGTTTAAGGGCGGGGGATGCCGCAGAACGTCCCTCGCTCTTGCTTTTTGTGGCGCAGCCGGGCGGTCAGCGCGCGGTGGCCATGCACCCAAGTGGCGTTGCGGTAATCCGCTTGGCAACCGGCAGCTTCTCTACGCCTTCGAAGGAGCCAACTCGCCACTGCCACGAGGAAACTGAGTTCCTGCGGATTCCACGGATGGCGGGCCGGCGTTGCCATCGGCCAACCCGACGGCATCCCTCACTCAAAATAGGCGTTCAGCACGTACTGCAGCACCATCCGCTGCGTGTTGAAAAAGGAACCGTTCAACGCGATGGCATGACGCATGACGTCCAGGAAGCGCTCCCGGTTACCGTAAAACGATGGGACAACAATATTTTCCAACTTCTCATACAGGGACGCGGCGTCGCAAGCTGCCCGGTCGCCGGGGTTGGTCGTGGCATCGCAGCGGTCGCCCAGCGCCCAGCCCGTCACCCCTTCAATGCAGCCCTCGATCCACCAGCCGTCGAGGACGCTGAGGCTGGGCACGCCATTGAGGGCGGCCTTCATGCCGCTGGTGCCGGAGGCTTCCATGGGCGGCTCCGGCGTGTTGAGCCACACGTCCACGCCCGCCACGAGCCGCCGGGCCAGATCCATGTCGTAGTTGGGGAGATAGCAGATACGAATATCATTCTTGAGCGCATCCCGCGCCTGGAATATCCGCTGAATCAGTTGCTTGCCTTCCTGGTCTCGCGGGTGCGCCTTGCCGGCGTAGATGATTTGCAGCCGCCCGGCTTTGAGCGCCATCCTGCGCAAGCGATCCGGATCGCGGAACAGAAGGTCGGCGCGCTTGTAGGTCGCCGCCCGCCGCGCGAACCCCAGCGTCAGGACATCCACGTCCAGCCCCGCGTTGGCCTCGTGATTGATATACTGGACCAGCTCCCGCTTGGCAGTGCTGTGGGCTTGCCACACTTCGGATGACGGAATCCCCAGGGCGTAACGCAGGCTGAAGTTGTCCTCCCGCCAGCCGGGGATGTGTTTGTCAAACAACGCCTGGAACGCGGGACTGGTCCAGGTCGCGGCGTGGACGCCGTTGGTGATGGCGTCCACACGGTATTCGGCGAACATGTGCCGTGACACCTCGGCATGCTTCTTGGCCACGCCGTTCACGTAGTGGCTCAAGTTGAGCGCCAGGTAGGTCATGTTGAGCATGTCGGCGCCGGCAATCGGGTTGGCGCCGACGGCACTCCCATCGCCCCGCCGCATGATGTGGTTGGCGAAGCTGGCGACCAGGGCGTTGGACTGGTCGAGACGGATGTCGGCTGGGCCCATCAGCCGTTGCACCATCTCCAACGGGAATTGATCGTGACCCGCGGGCACCGGAGTGTGCGTGGTGAAGATGCACTGCTGCCGCACCGCGTCAAGGTCCTCGGCGACGATGGTCTTGCGGTTGGCTTTCCTGGCCTGCTCATAGAGGAGTTCGATCGTCAATAGGCTGGCGTGGCCTTCGTTCATGTGGAACCGGATGAGGTTGTTGTGCCCCAGGGCACGCAACATCCGCACTCCGCCGATGCCCAGGACGGTCTCCTGGCAGAGGCGATACCAGGAGTCGCCGCCGTAGAGGTAATGCGTCAGCTTTCTGTCCCATTCTGTGTTCTCAGGCAAGTCACAGTCCAATAAATAGACGGGGACCACGAACCCGCCGATGCCTTTGACCTCGTATTTCCAGGCGCGGATCTGAACTGGCCGGCCCTCCAGCTTCACCATAACCCGTGGGGGCATCTCCTGGAGGAAGTCCTGGACGATCCATTCCGCCGGCTCTTCGGTCTGCCAACCGCTGGCGTCGAGGCGCTGATAGAAATAGCCTTTTCGATGGAGGAGGGTGACGGCGACCATCGGCACCTTCAGGTCCGCCGCTGACCGAATAGTGTCGCCAGCCAGCACGCCCAAGCCGCCGCTGTAGGTGGGCAAGCCCGCTTCCAGCGCGATCTCCATCGAGAAGTACCCTACCGTGCGTTCTGTTTGCATAGACATTGCCTTGGTCCTGACCTTAACGCGGATGCCCGCAGTGATCCAATACAAGATTAGGATTCCCGAACCTCGGGGCGTAGCTTGCGCGTACTGCTGGAGCGCCGACTTCAGTCGGCTTTGGGTGACTGGAGACCCAGGTGGCCCGCCAGTGGGTGGGAGCATCTTAAGCCGACTAAAGTAGGCGCTCCGGGCCCTGCCTTCGGATTTGGTCAGTTCTCAATTCTGCGTGGCACGACTCTTGCGGTTAGGAACACTTGTAGGTTCCCTGCCTACATCCTCCTGAGTGGGGCGGTGCCCGGGCCACCAGGCGCCGCCCTACTCCTTTCATGGTTGGGTTGTGGGCGGCCCGGCTGCAAAGCCGGGCTGCCCTTTTTCTTAGAGCTTGTGCCGCCTTACTTCGAAATCTCGTTGAGCACGAGGATGAGGCACGTCACCGCGAGGATTATGGTTACCGCCATAAGGAACGGGTGACCTGCTGTCTCTCCCTTTTCGTGCGGGACTTCCGGGGTCTGTCTTACGAATTCCTCGATGTCGTGCGTGACTTCCCGGGTTTGCTTTACGAATTCCTCGAAGCCCGTCCTCAACCCATCCCCCAATTCAGGCAGTTTCTTGGCGCCAACGAGGATGAGGGTAAGCGTCAAGATGAGGATTATCTCACCGCCACCCAAATTGAATATGCCTGCGAAACTCATAAGGCACGGCCCTATTGTATCGAATCCAAGATCGTACCGCAACCATGCGTCAGACCTACAGCGGGCGGTCGTCCCCACCGGCGTCCCAGACATCCGCTAAAGCGGCCTGATAATAAGAGCAGACACGACACGAACCGGGGGGCTTGAGCGTGTGGCCCAAATGGTCGCGTGTTTTTGAAGGGCGCGGTGTCTCCCTCGCGATGTCGCGCTCGACTCGCAAGACTCGTTCGGCTAGCAGTGGAGCCAACTGGCTGTAGCTCAGGAGCCCGCGGGTTGTCTGGATATAGCGGGTCGCGCCGCCTGGCAGTGAAGTGTCTGCAGCCATGAAAGCTCAACCGGTTCCTGCTCGAAAGCCATGGACAAAGCAACTTGTCGCGGAATGCGCTCCCAGCGAATCCGCTGCCGCGCTTCAGCATTCAACTGCCGCCAGCGCAAGATAGTCTCAGTCCATTTCATGGCACAGCAACATAGTCGAAGTCAGCTTTGCGGCCAAGCGGTAAACCAAGCAAGGAGAAGCAAGCGATCCTCAGTTTGGCCGTTTTCCAGCCTGCGGTATTGTTCCGGGTGTTGCGGTTTCTGCTGGAGAGGCTCCACACTTGCCTTCCGGCGTCTGCTCGAGCGGATGTTCGTCATCGTGCCAATGCTTGGAGACTTTGCCGTTCCAGCACGCCCAGTTGAGCGGATAGACGTCCGGATCAAAGATGACGTGGTAGAAGTGCCACACCACAATCGCCAGGCAGGCGAGGATGGCCTCGTAGTAGTGAATCGTCACCGCGACATCCACCGCCCAGCGCGGCAGGAACTTTGTGACATCCATCTTGAACCAAATTACCAGGCCGGTGACCCCCATGATGATCGTGCCCCACACCACCGCCCAATATTCCATCTTCTCCGCGTAGCCGAAGCGGGCGATTTTCGGTTTGGCCTCGGTCAATCCCGTCAAATACTTCGCGCTGTCCGTCACGTCCTTGATGTCCTTCTTGGCGGGCAGGAAGTCTTTCACGAGCTGCCGCCCCTCGCGCGTCGTGAGCAGATAAATCACATGATAGACTCCGGCCACCAGCAGCACCACCCCCGCGATGCGATGGCTCCAGCGCCGGAACATCTCATTCGACCCCATGGCCTTGGCGATCCACGAATCCGGGAACTTCAAAGCGAAGCCGGTCACCGCAAGGGCGATGAAACTTACGGCCAAGATGACATGCTGCGTCCGCTGAGAGAGGCTCATGCGCAGGACCGTGAGGTTGGCGGCGCGGTAGCGGGCGCGGACCTTCTTCCCGAACAACAGGAGATTATGCACCAGCATGAAGCCAATCGTGCCGACGATCAGCACCAGGTAAATCCGCCGCACCCACCGGTTGATTTGCTCGCCCACGCCTGCGCCGCCGCTGGTGGCTGCCGCATCCACGTGCACCTTGCTTTGGGCGAAGTTGTCCGTCGCGCCCGGATGGCATTTCCCGCACGTCTCTACCAGGTTGGTCTTGTAGATGCTTGAGCGCGGGTCGGTGGAGGGCAGGATCTTGTGGACGCCGTGGCAGCTCGCGCAGTTGGCCGCCAGCGTCGAGCCGTATTGCGCCGCCAGGCCGTGGTAGCTTTCGAAGAAGGTTTTCACCCGGTCCGGAGGCAGGTTGTACTTGGTGTTCATCCGCTCCGAGGCGTGGCATTGGCTGCAGACTTCGACCGAAATCTTCAAGGCCGAGCCACTCTTGAGCGCCTCGATCTTGTGCTCCGAATGGCAATCGGTGCAGGTGGGCGCCTCGCGATGGCCGGCGGCCACGGCCTTTCCGTGCACGCTGGCTTCCACGTCTTTGGCCGCTTGGTCGTGGCACCTGCCGCACGTCTCAGCCAGACGGGAGAAGTGCAGCGGCGAAGCCGGTGACGTGGGCGGCACGATGGTGTGCCCATCGTGACAGTCACTGCACGTCGCGGAATCCTTTCGCCCCTTCGCCAGGGCCAAACCGTGGACGCTGGCGCCATAGCTCTCGGACTGCGTCACGTGGCACTGCTTGCAGTTGGGCGGCTGGGCCGGAAGGTTGTCGTCTGGGTGCTTGACGGTGATGTCGGCGTGGCAGCTCGCGCAGGTGTTGGTCTTGTGGACCGAGAGCGCCAACTTGGCCAAATCGACGAAGAGGGAGACCTCTTTGCCGGCGGCATTGGTCTTGGTCAGCGTCTTGTCCGCGTGGCAATCGAGGCAGGCGCTGTTCTTAATTGGTTCGGCGGCGGACACAACCGCCAGCGGCCCGTTAAAGGCAAAAAAGGTTGCGGCTAATAGGACAGCCGCATGTCGCTGAACACCCATACAGGCTCAGGATTGCGGCTGGTGCGGGAAAGCGCTCTACATTGGTTGGCGTTCGCTTCGCATTTTTTGGCTTGGCCGCCATTAGCGGAAACTGACCTGCCAGTGCTCGCCGACCTGCTGGAACTGGGACTTTCTTCAAGACTTTAGACTTTGGACTTAAGACTGTTTCGAGTCCCCCGCACAACCCGAAATGTCGTCAGCCACGCCACCCTCTTCGTGGCCGAAAGCGAACTATCCGCCAGGGCGCGAACATCGAGGCGCCTTGCGTGGTGGGCCGGTCACGGGGTAGTTGATGGTTGATGGTTGAAAGTTGAAAGTCCCGAAGGAAAGGAAACGGAGTTCCCGATGCGCCGCCCGCGCAAAGGGCTAGAGGCTCCGGGCGGAGAGGACGGGGGCCAGTGACCAGTAATCGGTAGTCAGTAATCAGAGGTCGGCGAGGAGGTTCACTCTAAAAGCAACTGGACGCGTCCGGTTGCTGGTCCTCGGGCGACTTGGGGAAGGCACGATGCGAGTTGGGGAGGCACGCCGTCTCTCGGCTAAGAAACGTATCCGGCTGAGAGGCCACACGTGGCTCAACACGGTCGAGCAAAAATAAATGTCCAGTTTTCACCTCGGGCGGGCAATAATCAGTAGATGCCCGAAATGAACGACATGGCCTTGATCCGGGAATACGCCGACCGTGATTCGGAGTCGGCTTTTGCCGATTTGGTTCATCGTCACGTCAATCTCGTTTACTCAGTCGCGTTCAGATACGTCGGCAATTCCCCGGACGCCCAAGACGTCACGCAAGCTGTCTTCGTCATTCTTGCCAAAAAGGCTGGGAGCCTGCGCCAAAGAGCAACTCTCACCGGCTGGCTCTATGAAACAACGCGGTTTACCTGTGGCGCCCTGTTGCGGACCAAGGGCAGACAGCGAGCCCGCGAGCAGGAAGCCTATATGCAATCCACCTTGGATGATTCAGAGCCGAACGCAGTTTGGCGGCAGCTCGCTCCGATTTTGGAGGAAGCGATGAACCGCCTTAATGAAAAGGAGCGCACGCTGTTGGCACTCCGTTTTTTTGATAACAAAACTGCTGCGGAGGCGGCCGCCCTACTTGGCATTCGGGAAGGCGCCGCACACAAACGCGCAGCTCGCGCCTTGGAAAAATTGCGCCGATTCTTTGTCAAACGCGGCATCGATTCCACGGCGGCAACCATTGCCGGTGCGATTTCGGCCAATTCCGTTCAGGCCGCCCCGGCGGGCCTGGAGAAGACGGTTTCTGCCGTGGCCGCAGCCAAGGGCGCGGCGTCTTCCACTTCAACCTTAACCCTCATCAAAGGAGCACTGAAACTTATGGCATGGACAAAAGCAAAAACAGTAATCGTCGTTGCCGTTGCCGCTATTTTGACCGTTGGGACAACGAGCATTGTGTTCTTGAAGAACCCCGCGCCCTTTATCGACTTAGTTGTTTTTTCCCGGACGAAAGAGCTGACCAGCGACGTGGAGGCGCAATATGCAAGCTATGCGGGCAGCACGCCAGAACAAGCCGCCAGGACCTTTTTTGAAGCCTGTGGCCGGGAGGATTGGGCGGAAGTGGCCAAGTTCTGGGAACCGGGAACCCGTTATCCGCTTAACGACGAAGCGAAGAATTACCTGGGCGGCTTGCAAGTAATCAAATTGGGCAAACCGTTTTCGGCCTGGACCCGGGGCGGCGGGAAATTTGGCGGTGCTTTTGTGCCTTATAAAATCCAGTTCAAAAATGGCGAAGTCAAAAGATTCCACCTGCAAGTCCGATGCGACAATCCTGACAAACGCTGGTATGTTGACGGCG
>CZKM01000461.1_pt1 | contig 8900 bp, 4 predicted proteins | sample 1122481 | NCBI WGS metagenome assembly CZKM01 (sample SAMEA3539301, study PRJEB10725) | soil metagenome | biome: tundra; feature: field; material: soil | place: USA | collected 2010-05 | depth 0.15 m | reverse complement strand
GTGAACTTCCGTTGAAGGAGAAGGCATTGCTGATCACCCCGCTGGCAATCGTCGGGCCGCCATAAAGCGTCAGATTGTTGCCCAGCACCAGATCGGGAGTGGTCCCGCCGCTGGCGGCGTCCAGTGGCCAATACGCAGCGAGGCTAGCGCGAGGAAAGGAGTTGGTCAGCAGCCCAACGATGGAGGTGCTGAAGGAAGTAAAAGAGGGATAGCTGCCGCGGAACCAGAGCAGCGCCGGCAAGCCCTGGCGGTTGCGCGGGACGTAGGGGCGGAAGTTGTCCACGGCGGAGTTGGTGGTCAACGCGCTCCAGGAGAAGCTCAGACCGCCGTTGGTGGTACGGCCTTTGAAGAGCTCATAGTACGCCGCCAAGGGCACATTGGAGATGGTGGTGAGGTCGAAGGGATTGGCGGCATCAGTCGAGATATAGACGACGGTTGTGTCTTCGGGGTCCAGCGCAATGCCGCCGGCATAATCGTCTTCTGGGTCGTAGAGCGGGCGCCCCGCCTGGGCAATGAAGCGTTTCTGCCAATTGGTGCCGGTCCAGCGAGCGTAGTAATAGTAGATCCGGTCACCGGTCCAGTCGGAGCTGGCGACGCTGTCGCGCTGGATGGTGAAGGCGCAGGCGGGCGAACCATTGGACTGAGAGGTGATTTCCCAGCACCAGGCGCGGCCAGAGGGAATGTGATCATTAAGATCGGATGTTGGGGTGTCGCTGTATTGATAGATGACCGAGCCCCGCTCGCCCAAATCGTGCAAGAGCGGGATGTTGCTGAAGCTCTTGAGGAAGGTGCCATCGGTCTGGTAGAGGGTACCGCTCTGATAGTAAATATGATAGAGAGAGTTATTGACGTCACGCGGATGCCCGTCGGTGTAAAGGAAATCAATGCGGCTGGAATAGTCGGAACAGTACTTGACGTAAGGACGAGTACTGCCGGTGCCGGTCTTGATAAACAACTGAGGCGCAGACCACGTGACGCCGGCGTCGGTCGAGGTGAGAACGGTAGGGTTGAAGTTGAGGTCGCGGCAAAAGTCATAGACTTTGCCCGACTCGCCCGCGAGTTGGTACGGATTGGAGTAAGTTACGCCCGCGCCGGTGGAAGGAAGCGTCTGTTCCGCGCCCCAGGCCGTGGAAGTGGTCGGATTGGCGGAAAGGGAAAGCCGATAGCTGAAGGTCGTCGCCGTGCCGTGGCGGGCATAAATGGCGAGCAGTCGGCCATCCTGGAGGGGGAGCAGCCCGGGGTTGTCGTGATCGTCATACTGGAGCCAGGTGCTGGTCCAGAGCGTGCGCGGCACGCCGGTTTGCAGGTCCAGCGCACTGAGGGTGGAGGCGCCGTCACTGCGCACGTAGCCGAAGTAAAGCGCGCCGTTATGGAAGACGGCGCGGGGGTCGTTGTACCATGTCCAGGCGCCGTCCGGGGCGAGGGTGAGGAAATTGGTTTGGCCCGAGGCAAATTGGGAGGCGCTCAGTAATAGGAGAAGCACGAGACTGCGGAGGGACATAGAAGAGAGGCCGTAATACCAGAGTTAGATGAGTCAGATGGGTTGAATTTCAATGATAGCAATCACGACCAGCAGTTCGATCAGGGCAAAGCTTGGGAGCCAGACCGCCCGCTGGACTGGGCCGGCTCCGGGATGGGCGGCCTTGCCGTCCAATTCAAGTCGCTTCATAGATTTCGATCGCTCGCACCGCGAGCAACCCACGGCGCGTAGCAGAATTCTTCATTCTCCGCTACGCAGCCGCAAGCTCCATTATCGCTCCACATCCACTCGCACCGGCGTGGTCGAAGGAGGAAAGCTCCGCCTCAGGGGCTTGAAACGCGGTAGAATAACGGTCCTGGCCCCAGAGTAAACACCGCGGTAACGACTGGGCCGTGAACCTCGGTGATGCCTCCTCCGGACGCCGGAGCCCAGGTTCCACTCGCCAAATCAGCCTCCTCCCACAGCGAGATCGGCTGGTTGGGGAATTGGGTTTCGATGGTGAGTTGGATGTTGCCGCCGACTAATTGGACATCCGTTATCCTGATGACCGGGTTGGCGACCAAGCGGATGGCGTTAATGAACACACTAAACGGAGCGCCAGCTACACCGCCATCCTTGCGCCCTTCAATCTGCAAGACGCCGGTGGCCGACGAGGTCAGCAGCCCGCCAAATGTGTCGTCGTAATCATGAGTCGGGAGGACACTGCCATCGAACGAGTAACCGTTGGTGATGACAATGCTTGCGCCGGACGACGTCTCGGCCCAGTCCGAGATTCTTGGCACGAGACTCTGCGGGTCAAAGGACCAGATCGTCACGCCATAAGGCGTGCTGTGGGCCAGCCGCTCGATCCGCACCCGAGTCCCATCGCCGTTGGTGGTGCTGTTGGCGAAAATGAAATCGTTGTACACCAGCGATTCGTTGAGCGTCGGCGGGTTGTCAACTACCATGGCACCACCCTCAGCCCGGTTCCGATCGAGCAGCGTGATGTTGCCGATGGGTGAAAGTGTGACCTTAACCCCGCCGAAGTTGGTCCCGCTCATGGGCAAGGTCATCTCGGTGAACCCAGGCTGCACCCCGGGCGATCCGTTCTTGTCAAAATCCAGTTGCAGCGCCGGGCCTGCAATCGTCGGCGTGTAAGGAATCACCGTCAGTTGGACCACGCTGCTGGTGACGGCGCCCCCGACATTGGTGACGACGATCGAGTAAGAGCCGGCGTCCGTGATCTGGGCGCTGGCAAAAGCCAGGGTGCTGTTGGTCGCGGTCGGATTTGCCGCCGGATCGAGCGGGACGCCGTTCTTCCACCATTGATAGCCAAGTGGGCTGGTGCCGCCGGCCAATACAGAGAAGCTGACGAAGTCGGTGGCCCAGACATTGTTGGTCTGGTCTATGGGCTGGGTAATGATTGCGGGGGGAACCGGGGCCAGTGGAGCGGGGATGCTGCTGGCTTCCACCTGGCCGACTTCCGTCCAACTGAGCTGGCGATCCCAGACCGCCACGTCATCGATCACGCCGGCGAAGTAGTTGGCCGGGGTGGCACGAACGAGCGCGCCGATGGCCGTTGTTTGCAAGGCGATGCTGGCCGGCCGGGTATAAGTGTAGTCCGTTTCATCCAGCACGCCGTCCACATAAAGTTTCGCATGCCCGTTTGCGTCCGCCCACGCGATGTGGTGCCAGGTGTTGTCGAGAACGGCGCGGGTTGATTTCCGGTCGTTCATGCCCGGGCTGACTTTGACGTTCAGCAAGCCCCCATCGGGAGCTGAGGCTTCCGTGCCGAGCAGGAAAAAGTTGCCGCTGGTCCCGCCCTCCGCAAAGATTTGCTTGTTGAGCTGTCCGGGCGAACCGTTCACCCAAAAGGAGATCGTGTAATTGGTGGCCAGGTAGATCGGGAACCCGCCCGCCCGCTGCCCATACGCCTGGAAGCCGTCGAAGGAGAGCGCGTTGCCAAATTGCCCGGCGACAAGGTTGTTGGCGTCCATGCCAGTGAGCACAAATGGGTCGGCGCTGTAGAGGTCCGGGGTGCTGATGGACGGCGAATTCGTGACCGTGTCCAGGGGCCAGTAATAGAACAGGCCCGCCCTCAAATCAGGCGTCGCATCCGCCAGCACCACCACATGGGCCGGAGTGCTCGTAATTACGCCAGCGATGTTGCTGACGACGACGGTATAATCGTTGACCGCGCTGGCGGTGAACAAAAGCGCCAGGCTAGTCGAGGTGGCCCCCGCCAGGGCCGCGCCATCCCTGCGCCATTGGTAGCCGGGTGTGGTGCCTGCCGCCGCAACGCTCAAGGTGAGCCGCTCACCGAGGTGGTTCGTGCTGCCGACCGGTTGCTGGGTGATGGTCGGCCCCAGGATGCTTGGCGGCGGTATGCTGGTGGTGCGGACTTGCTGGATTTCGGTATAGCTTAGCCGCCGATTCCATATTGCCAAGTCATCCACATCACCGATGAAAAAGTTGGCCGGCGTGGTCCGGTAGAGTGCTCCCACCGCCGTAACGTTGAGCACAAGGTTGGACCGGTTGTAGCTGAAGTCGGTTTCGTCCAGCACCCCATCTACGTAGAGCTTTCCTTTGCCGTTTTCGTCCACCCAGACCACATGATGCCAACTGCCGTCGAAGACGGTGCGGGTCGATTTGCGATCCGGCATTCCCGTGCTCATCTTCACGTTCAACAAGCCCCCGTCGGGAGCTGAGGCTTCGGTGCCGAGCAGGAAAAAGTCGCTCGCACCGCCCTCTGCGAAGAGTTGTTTGTTCAGTTGGCCGGGATAACCGTTGACCCAGAGGGAGATAGTGTAATTGGTGGTATTGTAAATGGGCGAGCCGCCGACACGCTTTCCGTACTGCGAGGAGCCAAATACGTTAAAAGCGAGCGCGTTGCTAAACTGGCCGGTGAGCAGGGCGGTCTGATCGAGATTCGCGAGCAACAGATCAGTATGATTATAGTAGAGGTCCGGGGTATTAGTGGTCGCCCCAACGTTCACCACATCCATCGGCCAATACGAAACCAACCCAACCGTAGGATCCGGCGGCCCGTCCGCCAACACGACGAGCGGCGCAACCGCGCTGGTCACCGAGCCGAAGGCGTTGGTGATGACGACGGAATAAGCGTTCGAGCCGCTGGCGGTGAGACTCGTCAGAGTCAGGTTCATACTGGTCATGCCGGCGAGCACCGTTGAGTTCTGCAGCCACTGGTAAGACAACGGGGGCAGCCCCGCGGCGGAGACGGTAAAGGTGACGCGGTCGCCCATGGCATTGGTGCTGCCGGCCGGTTGTTGGGTGATGACGGGCTGGGCCGGGATGCTGATCCCATTAGTCCGCACCTGGTTAACTTCGTCCTGCGAAAGTCCCCGCTGCCAGATCGCCACGTCGTCCATGAGCGTATTCATGGCAAAACCACCGACGCTGGCGCGGATGAGCGCTCCAATCGCCGTCGTGTTGAGGCTCAGCCCTCCCGCCGTGTAGGTGTAATTGAAATTGGTAGCGTCCAGATTGCCATCAACGTAAAGCTTGGCCTTGCCAAGGACATCAACCCAGGCGACGTGATGCCACGTATTGTCGAACACGACGGAGGCGGATGTCAAATGGTTGATCAGAGCGGTGCCCGCAGTGGAGCGGATGAAAACATCCAGCTTGTTCGTTTGGGCGGCGGTGGCGCTGTTGCGCGTCTGGAACAGCAGCAGGGGATTGTTGTTGGCGGTGTTGCCTTCGGTGAAGAGGTAGCGGCCATTCACGTTGCTAGTTCCGACCGGCGGCGCATTCACCCAAAAGCAGATCGTATAACCATTGGTAGAGGAATAAATCGGCAGTCCGGTGATACTATTGTCGGTTGTGTGAGTTATGCCGAGGTATTGGCTTGTTCCGTTGAAAGAGAACGCATTGGTGACTTGGCCGGGAACGATTGCCGAACCGCCGGCAATGGTCATAGTGTTCCCGAAACCCAAATCCGGCGTCGTGCCACCACTATCGACATCCAGAGGCCAGTAGGAAACAAGTCCGGCACGGACGTCAGCGGCAAAGACAGGGCTGGAACCGAGGGATAGCAGGACAGCGAAGAACAGCAGGTAAAAGAGAGGGAGAGATTTCTTCAGAGTAGTGCTCATAGGTTGGGTTGTTATCACGACATCAATCACGGGTTTGACACTATACGTTTTAACGTTTAACCATATAGCCGGATTATCGTCCAGCCTTTTCTTGCATTAATTTGTGCCTTTCGTTGTTTTCGGGCGGTAGGGACCGACGGTGGTGAATGTGGTGCGGATGATTCCCAAACATCTGGCCAGAGCGGTTCCGAGACCCGACCGGCCAAGCCGTGTTGAATGGAACTTCATCGTGCTGGCGGCAGAAGCAAACAGCGCGTGACATTTCCCTCGCTACGGAGTTTACTGGCTCCGTAAGGCGCGAATGCGGATCCGGAATACGAAACGAAAGCCGAGCCGGGAGTGGCTAGTGAATAGTGCATAGCTGATAGCCAATGAGTGGGAGAGCCATGAGTAATCACAGGCGACCGGGTAATCTATCTGCCCGTGTAGTTGCCTCGTCGCTGTTTGACTTGTGCATCGCCTTGTTTCTGCTGGTGTTCGCCCCCTGCGGCCAAGGCGAAACCTCGGCAGGCTCTGAACTTTCGCCCGCGGCTCCGGTCGCTCACTTGGAATACCACGAAGTTGATTTCGCACCCCTGGCCTGGGAGATCGGTGTTGAGCGCGGCGCAAGCTTCAGCAAGGAGCCTGTCTATTCCAGGGCGGGTGTGTTTCGTGGGCTGCTGCGGCTGGGGAACATCACCAACATGTTCATGCCCTTCGCTTGGGATAGCCGCCAGCAACGGCTTTACCTGGACCTCAATCGCAATCGGGACCTCACGGATGATCCCGCCGGGGTGTTCACTGGCACCGGCCAGGATGTGCAGCTCTTTCGGGGCATACTGCTGGAATTCCCCTCCAAACAGGGTCCCTACCAAGTCAGGGTAGATGCGCATGTCTTCGAGCAGGGCGGAACGGCCCGTGTCTTCCTGTATGTTCGCTCGGTGTGGGACGGGGCCATCGAGTTGAACGGCAAGAAATGGTATGTGGCGGTCATCGACAGGCCGGATGGCCGGCTCGGCCCCGCACTCTCGGCCAAAGAGATCAGCGACCGTATGGTAATCCGGCCCTGGGCGCAGCGGGACAAACCGTTCTTGTGGTGGCACGCCACCCTGCCCCACATGCATGACCTCAGCCATGTCAAACTGGTCACCTTCCCCTATCGCTATGCCGGCAACGCCGAGGTTTTCGACGCCTTTAACTTCCCCGCCAGGCTCTTCTTCGAGGGCCAGGCATACCGGCTGGATTGCCGGATCGAGCGCACTGGCGCCCGAGCTGGCCTGGAGCTGAGCTTCCAGCCGTTCCAGACTCCGCTCGGCAAGCTGCATCTCGGCGGCGACTTCATCCATCGAATCGTGCTCGATGGCGGCAGCTCGCCGGATGACATTACCGCCGTGATAGATGCTCCGGCCGCCGAGATACAAGTGCCGATGGGGATTTATGCGCGGCAGCTCGTGCTGCTGCAACGCGCGGGAGGCACCAACTTCGCCATCGGCCTGGGGACCAACCGGCTGGAGGTGACGGAAACCAACGGCGTCCGATTTGACGCGGGCGGGCCTTTGCGAAACCAAGTGGAGATTGCACGCGCCTCCGGCGGCACGGTATCCCTGCAGTACCGGCTGGCAAATGCCGCAAACATCGGCTTCCACCTGGCTGTTCACAATGAAGAGGCCCCGCCGCAGTTGGCGATCCGGCAGGCGGATGCGCAGGTTGGGCGAGGCCAGTTCGAATTTGGCTGAGGCGGCAATTGCGCGTACTCATGGCGAGTACCTGCCAATCTCAAAGGCGAGGTCGTCTTGATGGCCCGTGCGGAGCTGGACGGATTAGGTGCTGCCCAGGGACCAGTCGTCACCTGGACAGTGCCCGAGAACTTCGCCCAGGCACAGTCTCCGGAAGGGCGTGGCTTTGGTTTCACGCCAACTCGAGCGTCTTCGGGCACGGGCGCGCCGGCTTGGTCCTCGTGGCTGGGGTTTGTCAGTCTGCTGCTGCTGGTGGTTGTGCTGTTGCTAATTCGGACACAATCCAAGGGCCCGCGGCGCTGATGAACGGAATCAAGCCCCAGCCGCGGCAAACGCTCAAGCCGGCGAACTGTCTGGCGTGGGTCCCAAGAACAACGATCTATGCTGGCATTTGTCATTACCTCGCAAAAGCTTGTGGCGTTGGAAACAGCGCATGCGTATGGTCAATGACTAAACCGAGATAACCAATGGAATCTGTTCGAAGCAGCTTGGCTGGTTTGACGATCAGGCTTGGCCTGACGCTCATTGCGTGGGTGGTCCTCGCTGCGTTGGCCGAGAGCGCGCCGCAGGAGAAGTCCTTTGTGTTGGGCCGTGGCTCGGAACGGCTCGTGCTCAGCGCCGATGGCGCTCTCCAAAGCTGGGGCGACCGGAGTGCGAGAAGAGAGGCCGCCAATCCCTCCAGCGCCGGAGAGATTCGCTACGCAGGCAACATTCTCAAGCTGAGGAGGCCAGTCGTGGCGACACACGAAGAGGGCGGCTTCTCATTCACCTATCGCTGGACTGCGGAGCCGAACATCGAAGTTGTCGTACAGCACCGTTGGACCAGCAAGCATGGGACGTTGACTTGGACGCGTGAATTGCAGGTCAAGGGCGAACCTAAACTGGCATCGGATTTGACGGTTTCCCTTCAGTCAGGTCTGCCGGCGCTCCCGGCGGACACATGGCTGCCGATGATCAATGGTGTTGGCGCGCCTCTGGCCACCAACCCGGCTGCGGCCTATCGCTTCGCCGGCGCGCTGCCAGGGCCGGGCGCACTGCTGGCCTTGCCGATGCTCAGCGTGCCTGTGCCGCAGTCATCCCCTCGCGAGCGGTCGGCTCGGTGGATGATTGCAGCCGATCCCTATTTTTCCGTGCTCTTTACGCCGACGGCGCTCGAATGGACCTATCCCGCGCAAGTCGGACTGGAGAACGGCTGCGAGAAGCGAACGATTGTCATCAGCCGCCACCAGGGATCGCCGGAGCAATCGCTCGACTGCTTTTTCCGCACGGTCTTGCCCGAGGTGCCGCCCGGGCCGAAATGGCTGCATGACATCGCGCTGGTCGATTATGACTATATGAGCGATGGCGGTCGGGGCTGGTTTCGCGATATCGACGCGCTAGCTACGGCGCTGCCGAAAGCGGACCGGCATAAGGTCTTTCTTTGCCTGCACGGCTGGTACGATTTCCTCGGTCGCTATTGTTTCGACAGCAAAGCAGGCAAGTTCGACAGCGAATGGATGGTCTTCTCCAGTTACGAAGCTGCCCAAAAAGCGCCGGCCTTCGGGGATATCGGGGGCGAGCGAGTCGAACTGGGGTTTGCCAACTGCAAGCTTGTCAAGATGTCCTTAAAGG
>CZKM01000101.1_pt1 | contig 8948 bp, 8 predicted proteins | sample 1122481 | NCBI WGS metagenome assembly CZKM01 (sample SAMEA3539301, study PRJEB10725) | soil metagenome | biome: tundra; feature: field; material: soil | place: USA | collected 2010-05 | depth 0.15 m | reverse complement strand
GCGATGGCGGACGTCGGCAGCGTGGCTGAAACCGCGGTGGCAGGTTCGGCGCCGGCCGGGAGCTGTAGCGCCTGGCCGACCTTTAATTTCGCGCTATCAACGCCCGGGTTCGCGTCTATCAGCGCCTTTATTGTGATGCCGTTGGCCTTGGCGATCTTGTAAAAAGAATCGCCCTTTACCACCGTATATTGTTTGGCTGTGGTCTGCACCGGGATCGGTGCGACCGTGGGTGCTGCCTCGGGCAGCGTATTCGTAGGCATGGCCTCAGGAGCCGTTGCGACGGGAGAGTTAGTGTCTGGCTTAGACGCCATCCCGTTTGTATCGGACGATGCGGCTTCAGCCGTGCTGCCGCCCGATGTTTCGGCCGCTGGCGGCTCCTGCCGGCAGCCCTGGATCAGCAGTCCTAGAAACAAGACAACGTTCGCCGCCACGATGGCCCACACCATCGTCTTGAATTGTTCCCGGCGGTTTTGCTGCCGCTCGGCCTTCAACGATCCCGGTCCACTAAACGGATTCAACGTTTTCACAGTCTTTTCCGTCTGAAAACATCAGCATCACCAATGCCATCGCCCCCGGAAGTTCGCCAATGCCCCGAATCATAAGGGATTGAAACGAATCACCTAATCCCTGTCCTTCCCGGCCACGTATGATAAACACGCCCGCCGTGCAATTCCTGCACTGCCTGCCGGCCGAACGTGCAAGCCGTCTTCTCGGACTTCAGCCTTGCTCCTTCATGCCTTTATTGCCATCCTTCGGCGGGTCGAGCGCGCCTCGCGGTGAGCTTGACCGGGCCGTGAGGTCTCCGATATGAGTTACACTGATCAATATCTCCAGTCCGAGATGGCTGCCCAGGGCCTCGAGGTGAGTGTTCTCGTCAACTGTCTCGTCCAGGATGCCACCCAACTCGGCGCCAGCGACCTTCACATCGAGCCGTGGGAAACCGCCATCGCCGTGCGCGCCCGCGTTAACGGCGTGCTCATCGAGGTCGCCCATCTGCCGCTCGACTTGCTGGACAAGATTTCGATGCGCTTCAAGGTCATGTCGAACCTCGTGACCTACCAGGCTGGCACGCCGCAGGATGGCACCGCCATCGGTGGTCCGGAATTGGACGGTGTCCAATTGCGTGTGTCCATCTTCCCCACGACGCGCGGCGAAAAGATCGTTGTGCGGCTCTTCGATCCCCGCGACCGACGCTTCGACCTGGGCACCCTCGGCTTCGAGGATTCGACCCTCCAGGGCCTGCTGCGCGTGCTCAAGCGGTCGAGCGGCCTGCTCCTGTTTACCGGCCCGACCGGGTCGGGCAAGACCAGCACCATGTATTCGTCGCTCTGCTACATCATGCAGCGGGACGGCGCCAGCGTCAGCATCAGCACGGTGGAGGACCCGGTGGAGTTCAACCTCCCGATGGTCAGCCAGACGCAGATCAACCCCGCCCAAGAGTTCACTTACGCCGTCGCTCTGCGCAGCATCATGCGGCAGGACCCGCAAGTCATCATGGTCGGCGAGATTCGCGACGCGGAAACGGCTGCCATCGCCGTGCAGGCCGGCCTGACTGGCCACTTGGTCCTGAGCACCATCCACTGCGGCGTCTCCTCGGGCGCGTTCACCCGGCTCATCAACATGGAGATCGAGCCATTCATGCTGGCGTCGAGCATACTCGGTGTGATGGGGCTGCGGCTGGTTCGCTCGGTCTGTCCGCATTGCGCCCAGCCCTACGAGCCGACGCCGAGCCAGCTCAAGGTCATCCCGGAAGCCCTGGTCCCCCAGGCCCAATTCCGCCGGGGCGCTGGCTGCGACCACTGCAACCAGACCGGCTTCGCGGGCCGCCTGCCCGTCAGCGAACTCCTGGTCGTCAACGAGCCATTCCGCGAAGCTGTGCTCAAGAAGATGCCCACCTCGGCCCTCGAAGAGATCGCCATCCAGCAAGGCATGCGTACGCTCTGGCAGAATGGGCTCACCCGCGCCCTCACCGGCCAGACCCCGCTCGAAGAAACTATCCGCGTCCTGGCCGCCGATATGTTGTGAGAATGAAAAGGCATTGGTTGGAATTAATGGTCGTTCTGCTCCTCGCCGCCGGAAACCTGGCCGGCGCGTGGCAACGGGGGCTGTCGCCCAGCGAAGGCATTGTCAACTTCGGCAAGGTCAACGACAGCCTTTATCGCGGGGCCCAGCCCGACGCCGTTGGGATCAGCAACCTCAAGAAGCTGGGCATCAAGACCATCCTCAACCTGCGCATGACCAACGAGGTCTGGAAATCGGAGGAGGCCAACGCCCACGCCAATGGCCTGATCTATACCAACGTGCCTATGAATGGCGTTGGCCGGCCAACGCCCGAGCAGGTCGCGAAGGCGCTGGCGCTCATCGAAACCCTGCCCTCCCCGGTCTTCGTCCACTGCAAGTATGGGTGTGACCGGGCGGGCACGATCATCGCCTGCTATCGCATTCAGCATTACCATTGGTCGAGCGAAGCGGCTTTGCAGGAAGCCAGGCATTACGGCATCTCCATGTTCGCGTGGGGGATGAAGAAGTACATTGTGGAGTTTGGCAAAGCCTCCGCCAAGCAGTAGCCGCGCCGCCGGGAAGCCTCACCTGCCCTCCTCGACGATCTTGTCCTGCTTGAACCTTCGGCCTGGGCGAGCCTGTGTCTCGCAAACCCGCTGGCGCAGTCCGGTCGAAGCTGCCTTGTGGCTGGCCGGGACAGCGATGGATGGGGCGGGCCGGTATGTTGAAACAGGGGGCAGCGATGGTGGTCTCAGCGCAAGAGGCACCAGAAAAGACTGGGCGAGAACGCAAAGCGTCTCAATTCTACGACCGACCCTGCCACTGTCCAACAACCGGTCCAGCCGGTAAGCCCCCATCTAGCAACGAATACTTTGTGTGCAGGTGTAGAAGGACAAATTCCGCGTGCGACATACCGGCAATCTACGGCGGGGCACCGATGCCCGGCAAGAAGCGTCTGAGTAGGCAGCGGCGGCCACGCAGGGTGTGCGAACCTGAATGAGAAAGGCCCGACGAGGGTCGGGCCTTGGCTCAACAATCAAAGGGATCTACGGCGCGAACCCTATTTCAAGGACTTCGAACCGGCGAGCGCCTGCTCCGCGGCTCAGTAGAGTTTAAGCCGATAGAACTGCTGCGGGGCGGGGTTGGTGACCGAGTAGGGCGAGGCGGCGTTGGTGACGGTTCCCCAAGGGCCGCCGGTGATGTTGGTGGCCGACTGGAGCGTGGCCGTCGCATAGGTTCCCGGCCAAGCCAGGCTCGGATAGCCGTTGGCAAGCCCAATCGACATTTTCAGGGGCGAATTTATGGCGACCGCGTAGTGGTTGGAGACTTGCAACGGGGTCAGAACGTAGTTGTAGAAAGCCACTTCGTCCACGCCACCAATGAAATTGAGCGTGTAGCCGGCGGTGCCCGCGCCTGAATTGCGGGAGCCGATGCTGACGGTGTTGGCGTTCCAGAAGGTAGGACCGACGTCAACTGGCTCGCGGACACCAGTCAGCCCGTAAATGACGCCGTTGGTGCCGGTGCCGCTATGGCCCAGATCCAGCGCGTAAACCAAGGGCGGGACTACGCCGTTGGTGATGACGTTGGGTCCAATGAGGGTGCCGTCAACGTAGAGGAGAATATTGCTGTTGACCTGGTCGCATACGCCCACGAGATGATGCCATTTGTTGTCCATTTGCCAACTAGTCCCCACGATGCTGCCGGCGACGGTTGGGCTGCTTTGTGCGCCGGCAACGGTGACGCCGGCGGCATTTCGGACGTAGAAACGGAACCCGGAGTGGGCGTCAAGGGCGAACTGTTCATCAAGGTTGCCGACGCCCTTGGCCAGGATGGCCCCGCCGCTAACCTGGTTCGTGTTCGGCGCGCCTTTGGCCCACGCTTCGACGGAGAAGGCCCCGTTCTGGCCGGCGGGAACGGCGAAGTCAATGTTGCTGATACTGCCGCCGAGAAGAATATTTTTGACGGTTTGGTAGCCAAAGAAGGCGGCGGTGTCATTGTCATAGAGGTTGTTGAAGCAGCCGGAAATGCCGAAGCCGACGTTGTTGCTGTAATAGCCGTTATTGCCGCCGACGTAGTCGTAGCCGATGGGGCCGGCCGTTTCATCGAGGCGGTAGTAGGCGACGGGATGGTCGCTGATCACCCTCAGGGAATAGGGATTGGTGGGAGCGGCAACCACCGCCAAAATGGCGGTGCTGCTGTTGGTGCTGCCGAGCGAATTGTTGATGTGGCAGTAGTAGGTGCCGGCGTTGGTGGCGTTCAGGCTGGAAAAGCTGAGGCTGGCATTGGTGGCGTTGAGGATGGGCTGCGCGCCGAAGTACCATTGGTAAAAGAGGGGAGCGCTGCCCGAAGCGGCCACCGAGTAGGTGATCGGCACCCCCGCATAGAGCGTGGTGGACAGAGGCTTCAAGTCTGTGATGAGTTGCGGCGGGCCTGACCCGGCCGGGACCTGGACCACGGTGCCGGGCAAGTTGGTGACCGAGCCATAGGCATTCGACACCTTGAGCTCGTAGGTGTTGGTCCCGGCTTGCACGTTGGTCAGGACCAGCGTGAGGTTGGTTTGCCCGTTCAGGATGCTCGAATTGGCATACCACTGGTTGGTCAGCGGCGCCGAACCGGCGGCGGTCGCGGACAGCGTCACGGTCTCTCCGACGTAGGCGTTAGTAGTGGCAACAGGCACGGCGGTGAAATAAGGCACTATCGGAGCAGCATTAAAGTGGGCCGCGACCTCGCCGGCACTCAAGGCATAATTATAGATGGCCACCTCGTCGATCTTTCCGACGAACTGGTAGGTGTAGTCGCCGTTCACCGACTGCGCTCCCACGGAGACGGGGACAGATGTGGTACGAAGCCCCGTGCCGGCCAAGGCACCGATGGTGCCCTGGTTGGCGCCGTCCACATAGAATAACATGCCACCGGAAGACTCATCGCACACCCCCACCAAGTGATGCCAATTGCCATCCGGCACGATGGAGCCTCCGCTGAAAATGGTGCTGCTGCTCCCGCTGGCATTCCGCAGGAAAAAGCGGAAGTGGTTTTGGGGCCCGCTGGCGTCTATGCAGAACTGCTCGGAGCCGGAGGCTCCCTTGGCCACAATAGCCGAACCGCTGGTGTTTTGGATGGGGGTGGCCGGAGCATTCACCCAGGCTTCCACGGAAAACGCCGCGTTGGAGCCTGCCGGTTGGGAAAAGTCAACCAGGGGACTACCTGCTCCCGAGTTGTCGGTCTCCCCCATATAGCTGTCGGTGGAAGCCAAAGAGCCAAACCCAGCGGCGGTGTCCGAATCAAACAGAGCACTATAGCCCGGCAGGCCAAGCTGAACACTGGTGTAAGTGCCGTCGTGGCCGCCGGCGTAATCGTTGGCTGTGCTGGCGCCGCTGCTCTCATCTAAACGCCAGAAGGCGATGGGGTGATCGGTCAACACTGTGGACGGGTAGGACGCCGTGGGCAACGGCACGCCCACGAGGGTCGCGGTGCTGCTGGGGGTGATGCTGCCGCCGCCGAATGCGTTGCTGACGGCGACGCTGTAGGTGTTGGTGCCGGGCAGGGTGCTGACCGTGTAGCTCGAGGTGTTGGCTCCGGACACCGCCGCGCCGTTGTGGAACCACTGGTAATGGAAGGGCTCGGTGCCGCTGACTCCCACCGAATAGGTAACCGGCAGGCCCTGGTAGAGGGCGAGCTGGAGGGGGCGAATGTCGGGAAGGAGCTGTGGCGCGCCGGAGTTCACGGTCAGGAAGGTGTAAGTTGGGGTGGGGGCCGAACCGTAGGCGTTGGTTACGGTGAGGACAAGGGCGTTGCCGTTCAGGGTGGCCGGGACGTTGGTCAGGAGCAGCGTGGCGTTAGTTTGGCCAACCAGCGGGGTGCCATTGGCGGTCCATTGATAGGACAGCGGCGGGGTTCCAGTGGCCGCCGCAACAAGGGTGATGGTGGAACCTTCGTCAGCAACCAAATAGTTGGTCGGCTGGAGCGTGATAACGGGCGCAATCCCTGCGGCGAGGTAGTGCGTTAGCACCTGAGTCGCGCTTAAGGCATAGTTGTAGGTTGCGACCTCGCCGATGCTGCCGTTGAACTGCAGATTGTAATCGGTGCCGCTGCCGCTCTGCCGGGCGCCGATGGTCAGATAGAGATTCGGCGAGGCGTGGATACCGCCCGAGGCCGCGCTGACCGCGTTGGATTGGCCATCCACATAGAGGTAAACTTGGCCATTGGCTTCATCGCACACCCCGACCAGATGGTGCCAATTGCCATCGGCCACCACCGTGCCATTGGCGTTATACGCCGTGCCGGCCGCATTGCGAATGAAGAACCGAAACGCGCTGCTCGCGGCGCCACAGTCGAGGAAGAACTCCTCGCCGCCCCCGCCCGGACCTTTACCCACGATTCCCGCGCCCGTCGCCTGCCCGTAACCGTTGACCCAGGCTTCCACCGAGAAATTGGTATTGCCGGCCGAGGCGACGTCCAGCGGGATGCCGCCCACGAAGCTGTCCGCGCTTTGCCCGGCTGGGCTGCCGAACGCGACGGCGAGCTCCGCCGGATTGGAGCCGTTGGTGTAGCCTGTCTGGCCGACCAACACATTGGTGAATACTCCATTGTAGCTGCCGGCGATATCGTGAGCGATAGTCCCGCTAGTCTCCTGCAGGCGCCAGTAAGCGATGGGGTGGTCCGCCAGGACCGCGGTCGGATAGGGCTGCGCCGTGCCTGCCGCAACCGCCAGCGCCAGCGTCAGAGCCGCTACCGCCTCGCGCGCTCGCAGAATTACGTTCTTTTGTATTCTCATAGGTTTGATTTCGTTCTTGGTTTATAGGATTGCCGTCATTGATCTATGGTTTTTCGTTCCTTCCATGTCTCGGAATTGCTTGTTGGCCGCGGCCGTGGAACGCCAGGAGGGTGATTGCTGTGTGTTCACAGCTCTCCTTACGGGCAGTTGGGAAGCGCGGCAGCATGTTGTATATTCGCAATGATAGGAGAAAGTTCTAATCTCACTTTCTCATGGGAGTTTTTACATTCCTTCTGGTGAGGTTGGCAAGAATAAACGTCAGAGGAATTTGGAGACCGGTTGGGCTATGGGCGGCCGGAGGATGCCGCGCTCCTGCCCCGGATCAACGCGCTCTACGCGAAGGCGTGGCGGCCGCTGCACAACTTTTTTCTGCAGTTAATGAAGCTGGTGGAAAAATGGCGGGGGGCAGCCGGTGGGTGCGGCGACACGACGTGCCGCAGACCGCCTATGAGCGCCTGCTGGCGCATGGGGACCTCAAAGCCAAGGCGCGACGGCAGTTGCGGGACCAGTATGCCGCGCTGGAGCCATTTGTGCTGGCAGCGGAGGTAGATCGCCGGCTCAAGCCAGGCCTGGGCACGGCACTGGTCAAATGAGGGGTGGCCTCCGCCAAGCCCCTCGCTTCGCTATACGAAAGTGTGACATCCTGGGGCGGACTGCTCATGACAAGTAACAGGGTTCAAGCTAGCAACATGACAGCGCTGGTGGTTTCAGCGCAAGAGGCAGCAGAAAAGACCGGGCGAGGATGCAAAGCGTCGCAATTCTAGTACCCCGCCACGTTCTACAGAATCCGCTCGCGTTGGATTATTCTGATTTGGCTACGCCCTTTTGCCCAAGACCTCTTCCTCTTCCCGCGCAAGCGCGCCGGCAGCATGGCGCGTGTTGGACTCGATGCGATGCAGTTTCCGGTTCAGGTTGCCACCCCATTCCCGGATGAGCACACATGCGAGCACCAGCAAACCCGTTTGCGTCAGAGCAAAAAGGATCGTGACCACCATAAACCAACTGGGGATGACGGACTCATTCATGCCCGGATTATCCCCGACGATTCTCACGTTTCAACCCTTTTCTAATCTGCGCTGTGTGCAGAACAAATAATGGGCCTCATATTGGGCGTATTGAAACCGTCACGGGGCGAGGGTATTCGGTGGTTTGTCCCTGGTATTGCCGGCTGCCCTGGCGAGCCCCCTGCCCCTCCCTGGTCATTACCCACATCTTCCCCGCCTATGTGTCAATGCTCCTGAGCGGCCCGGAAAACCGGTCCATCGGGAGAGCGAGAGGGCACACCTGCTCCCGCAGGGCGGGACCGTGAGCTCCAAGAAGCTGCTCCGGCATCATTTCCTGGCACCGGCCACCTTGACTGTCGCGCTCTGTGCTGATGGTTTGCCAACTGCTCGTGTAAAGGCGACCTCTTTCCATTTACGCGAAGTTGATGTTCCGTTTCAGCCCAACCTCGCCCGCATTCGTCAACAACCGCAATAGATGGCGACATTCCGCCTGGCGCGTCCGCCGGCGGTTCAGAATGATCAAGCCGGTGGCTGGCTCGGTGCCGGCCAGTTCAAGGAAGTCTTGCCGGTTGCACGTAACCACGATGGATTGGGTTTGCACCGCGTGACGCCAGATGTCCACGTCGTCAGTTCTCACACCCAGCACCTCGGTCACCAGCAACACCTCATGGCCCGCCTGCCGCAGGCACCTGGTTGCTTCGACGGCCACGTCCTCGTCAACCAGGAATCTCACTCGTCCAGATGCGCCGTTTGCGCGGCCACCAGCGGGTCAATCTCGCTTTGATGGTCCTCGTAATAGGCAAGACATTCATAGACTTGGGCTCGGGTCAGTCTGGGGAAACTGCCCACCACCTCGTCCACCGAAGCCCCCGTCTTGACCATCGCCACCACATCATGCACGCCGATGCGTGTGCCCTCCACGATGGCATGCCCGGAGCGCACCCCGGCTCTCTGCACAATGTAGCGGTAACCCGTCGCAATCATGCAACAACCGTATCAGATCCTCGGATTGAATTCAAGCCTGCTGGTCGGCTGACGGGTCCGCTACAGGAAGGGGTGCTAGAAAAATGACAGTGCTGGTGGTTTCAGCGCAAGCGGTAGCGGAAAAGACCGGGCGAGGATGCCAAATGTCACAATTCTAGGACGGACCCCGCCACACGTCCGCAATT
>CZKM01000002.1_pt1 | contig 9342 bp, 9 predicted proteins | sample 1122481 | NCBI WGS metagenome assembly CZKM01 (sample SAMEA3539301, study PRJEB10725) | soil metagenome | biome: tundra; feature: field; material: soil | place: USA | collected 2010-05 | depth 0.15 m | reverse complement strand
ACGTGTTACATCATACTAGGTCGTTGAACTTGTATCCGCTGCGGCGACAAAAAGCCTTACGCTTTCCCGGTGGGATTTTTGCCAAGCTGCCCAGAAATATCTTAGCCTTGTGCCGGTCAAATTCCCAAAGCAGCCAGACGACGGCTAAACAGATCCAGGCGACGATTGCCACAGGGTGGCCAGCGATCGAAGGCAGAATTCTTAGAAAACTGTTTAGCATTGAGCACCACCGAACTCGCTGAAGTGTATCAGTGCGTCGTACAGTGTCACGAGAAAAGTTCTGCGGGCGAGTTGGGGCCAGAACGGGGTCAGAACAAGGTTTGTCACAACCTTCCTCCCCCTTTCACAGGTGGAGCAGGCATGCAAGACTCTCCAGTGCCCGCTCAAGAAAATACTCACCGTGGCGCCGGGCCCAGCCGTCCCAAACCTGTCCGCCACTTTTCGCGGCCTGATCGAAATCACCTCCCGCCAGCAGCAGACCCAGCGCACGTTGCTCGACTGACTGCCGGTGGAATACGCCATCGAAAAGCCCAGCAACAAGCTTCTCGCCGTGGCCGAACTCGACTCCGACGCCCGCGAGGTGGATTGATGGATTGATGGATTGATGGAGTCAACATCCCGGGCAAGAAGCAACCGCTGACCGCCCTCGCCGCCGAAGCTTTGAGGCTGAAGCGCGCGCTCAGCGCCGTCATCGACCAGGCCTGCCACCTGAGCGTATTAGCCCGCACCGACGCGGAACTCACGACCGGTTTAGCGCGCTAAGGACGGCCCGCACGGAGGCAAGTTCGATGCTGGTGTCCACACCGGCGCCCCAGCGGGCGTGGCCGTCGCTGTGTTTGATCTGGATATAGGCAATCGCCGCCGCTTCTTCCCCGGCACTCAAGGCGTGCTCGCTGTAATTCGCGATTTCGAAGCGCGGCACGCCCGCGGTGCTGAACCCGTGGACCAGCGCCGCCAGCGGGCCGTTGCCTTCGCCGGAAAACTCGACCGGCTTGCCCTCGCGGAGCAATCGGGCGCGGCAGCGGACCATGCCATCGCGGCTTTCGGTCTCAAATCCCTGAAGCTGCCACGGTGCGGTGCGTTCGATATACTCGCGCCAAAACATGCCCTTAAGCTCGGCGCCGCTGACTTCGCGGCCCAGGCGGTCCACTTCCTTGTTGGCGATCGGGCCGAACTCGCGCTGCATTTCCTTCGGCAGCTCGATGCCGTATTCGTTCTCCAGCAGGTACGCGACGCCACCTTTGCCGGACTGGCTATTGACGCGAATGACCTCGCGGTATTGGCGGCCAATGTCGTTCGGATCAATGGTCAGGTATGGCACGTCCCAATGTTGCTGGCGGCCAGTTTCCCACTCGGCCAGGCCCTTCTTGATCGCGTCCTGGTGCGAGCCGCTGAACGCGGTGAAGACCAGCTCGCCGGCATACGGATGACGCGGCGGCACCGTCATGCCGGTGCACCGCTCATAGACCTCGCAGATGGCGTTGAGATCGGTGAAGTCGAGCTGGGGATCGATGCCATGCATGTAGAGGTTTAGCGCGACGGTCACCAGGTCGAGATTCCCGGTGCGCTCGCCATTGCCGAAAAGAGTGCCTTCGACGCGGTCCGCCCCGGCGAGCAGGCCCAATTCCGTCGCCGCCACTCCGGTGCAGCGGTCGTTGTGGGTGTGCAAGCTGATGAGCAGCGAGTCGCGGTTCTTGATGTTCCGGCAGATCCACTCGATCTGGTCCGCATAGACGTTCGGCGTGGCCACCTCGACAGTGTCGGGCAGGTTCAAGATCATCTTGTGCTGCGGCGTGGGCTTCCAGACGGCCATAACGGCTTCGGCGGCTTCCTTGGCAAACTCGACCTCGGTGGCGCTGAAACTCTCGGGCGAATACTGGAGCCGGACTTCCGTGCCCTTCAACCGCGGCAGGCGCTCCTGGATCCACTTGGCGCCGCGCACGGCCACCTGGAGGATTTCCTCCTTTGACATGCCGAAGACGACGCGGCGCTGTGCTGGGGAGGTGGAGTTGTAAAGGTGAATGATGACCTTTTTCGCGCCGACCAGGGACTCGAACGTGCGCTCGATCAGGTCTTCGCGCGCCTGCACGAGCACCTGGAGCCACACGTCATCCGGGGCGCGTTGTTCCTCGATGAGCCGGCGATTAAAAGTGAACTCGGTGTCCGAGGCTGACGGGAAGCCGACCTCGATTTCCTTGAAGCCGCACTTTACGAGCATCTGGAAGAGCTCGAGCTTTTGGCCGACGTTCATCGGGACGGCCAGCGCCTGGTTGCCATCCCGCAAGTCCACGCTGCACCAGATCGGCGCGCGCGTCAGGCTGCGGTTCGGCCACTGGCGGTCGGGCAAGTGGACCGGCGGGAACGGACGATATTTGGCAGACGGATCTTTAAGCATGGTCGTTTCGCTTTCTTGTTAACACCGCCGGACGGTCAGGCAAACAAAAAACCCCACCGCCGGTTGCGGCAGTGGGGTTCAGTAAACTTTCGTGGAAGGCTACAACCCAACTGCCGCGCGGCTCAGCAGCAGCGCGCTCGATAGCAGCAGGTTCAAATTGCCATTCACAGGCCGAATGTAGCAAGCCTGCTTGGAGAGGTCAAATCCTTTTTGACTCCGGGTTTAGCTTAATGCGCAGCTCAGATTTTTTCAGGTTGGAAACGGGCGTAAGCATCGACCGGGTAATGCTTACGCCCGTTTCCAACCTGAAAAAATCTGAGCTGCGCACTTTCCGATCAAGTCGGATGTTCTGACCTTGACAATCGCCGGCCATGGGGTTAGCAAAAGGGCGAAAACAAGCGCTAGGCTTCAACCATTTTGAATCGCTTGCCTATGTCTTTCATTCTGGCCTTGGATCAGGGGACAACCAGCTCGCGCGCGATTGTCTTTGAACATGGAGGCGCTATCCGCGCCACGGCGCAAAAGGAGTTTCAACAAATTTTTCCCCAAACCGGGTGGGTCGAGCACAACCCACGCGAGCTCTGGTCCAGCCAGGTCGAGGTCGCCCACGCCGCTCTGGCCCGGGCGGGGCTCAAAGCCGGCGACCTCGCGGCAATCGGTATCACCAACCAGCGCGAGACCACGGTCTTGTGGGACCGAAGCACCGGCGAGCCAATCCATAACGCGATTGTGTGGCAGGACCGCCGCACTGCTGGGTTCTGCGACGAGCTGAAACGGGCCGGTCACGAGGAGCTAATTCGGCGCAAAGCCGGCTTGGTCATCGATGCCTATTTTTCCGGCAGCAAGGTCCGCTGGCTGCTGGATCATGTGCCCGGTGCGCGGGAGCGAGCGCGCCACGGCGAGCTGGCCTTCGGCACGATCGATAGCTGGTTATTGTGGAATCTTACCGGTGGAGAGCTGCACCTCACCGATCCCAGCAACGCCTCCCGGACCATGCTGTTTAACCTGCAGACCGGTACGTGGGATGAGGAATTACTGCGGGTGCTGGACGTGCTCGCGAAGTTCTGTCGGAGGTGCGCTCCTCCAGCGAACTCTATGGCGAAACCGCTCCCGGTTTGTTCGATGTACGCGTGCCGATTGCCAGTATGGCGGGCGACCAGCAAGCCGCCTTGTTCGGTCAGAACTGCTTCAGCCGCGGTTTGGCAAAAAACACTTACGGAACTGGCTGTTTCATGCTGATGAACATCGGGGAACAACCCACGCCGTCGCGCCACCGGTTGCTCACGACGGTCGCCTGGAAGACCCAGGGCCGGATGGATTACGCGCTCGAAGGCAGCGTGTTTATCGGCGGGGCAGTCGTGCAATGGCTGCGCGATGGGCTGGGCCTGATCCGCTCTTCAGCCGAAATCGAAGCGCTGGCGGCCAGCGTGCCGGATTGTGGCGGGGTGTACCTGGTGCCGGCGTTTGCCGGTCTGGGTGCGCCGCACTGGGACCAATACGCGCGGGGCACGATCACCGGCCTGACCCGCGGCACCACCGCCGACCATATTGCGCGCGCGGCCCTCGAGAGAATTGCTTTCCAGGTGGCCGACGTGTTGGACGTGATGAAAGAAGACTCCGGTCTTGGCCTGAGCGAACTGCGCGTGGACGGCGGCGCTTCGGCCAATAACCTGTTGCTGCAGTTTCAGGCAGACATCCTCGGTGTGCCAGTCGTGAGACCAAAGGTAGTCGAGACGACTGCGCTGGGAGCAGCTTACCTGGCGGGCCTCGCGGTCGGTTTTTGGAAAAGTCGCCAGGAAGTGCACTCAGCCTGGCAAGCGGACCGGACGTTTTCACCATGCCGGAGCGCAGACGAAGTGGCGCATCGGCGAAGCCGCTGGGGGGAGGCCTTGAACCGAGCGCGCGGTTGGGAAGAGCGGACCGAATACAAGGAACCGCCCAGGTTGCACTGACGCCGCCATCTTCCGGGACCAATGAAGCGTGAGACTTGCCAGCGCATTCTGCGAGCCGACCAGCCGTGGGGCTTGGCCGTGGTCGGAGGCGGCGCGACGGGTGTTGGCATTGCCGTGGACGCGGCGGCGCACGGTTATCAGGTCGTGCTGCTGGAACAAAGCAATTGGGGGAAAGGGACCTCCAGCCGTTCGACCAAGCCGGTGCATGGCGACGAGTTTTACCACGACGCTCGATTTGATGACAGCCGTTTGCTCGTTAACCTCGCACAAACTGCGGCCGAGCGCGGCGCATGCCTCTTGGACTATGCCCGCGTCGCGCAGCTCATGGCTCGCGAACTGTGCCGGGACCAATCCTGGCAGCAGCAACAAAGCAGCGAGTTCAAACAAATTGCGGCTCCCTTCATAGTCGGCCCGGCCTAAGACCTATGAACACCATCCACCCACTCGTTGCGGAATTCATCGGCACAGCACTCCTCGTCACGTTCGGCAATGGCGTGGTGGCCAACGTCGTTTTGTCCAAAACCAAGGGCAGCGGCTCAGGCTGGATTGTTATCACGGCCGGCTGGGCGCTGGCCGTCTTCGTGGGCGTGTTCGTTTCGCAAACCTCCAGTGGGGCGCATCTAAACCCGGCCGTCACGCTGGCCCTGGCGCAGGCGGGCAAGTTCGCCTGGTCGAAAGTCCCGGGCTATCTCGTCATGCAACTGCTTGGCGGCATCGCCGGCGGTGTTTTGGTGTTTCTCTTTTACCGCGCGCATTTCAAGGCGACGGAGGACGGGGACGCCAAACTCGCCTGCTTTTGCACGGCGCCCAACATTCGGAATATCCCACAGGCATTCTTCTGCGAGCTCGCAGGCACTTTCCTGCTGGTGCTGCCTGTGTTCCTGATGACCGATGCTAGGATTAGACTTCCCAGCGCCTCCGGGGTTGTCAGCGAGGTGACGATCGGTCTGGGCACGCTGGGTGCGCTGCCAGTGGGGTTGCTGGTATTCGCTATCGGGTTATCCCTGGGTGGCACCACCGGCTATGCCATCAACCCCGCTCGCGATCTCGGCCCGAGGCTCGCCCATGCCTTGCTGCCCATTCCTGGTAAGCGCGATAGCGACTGGAGTTACGGCTGGGTCCCTGCGATTGCTCCCCTGCTCGGCGGCGCACTGGCCGCGTGGGCGCACTCGCTCTTGTTGCGGACTTGGTGAAAGGGGGCACACCAAGGACTCCTTTACCAAATGGCCGGCGCTTCACGATGATGCGCCACAATTCAATATAGTTCCTGGTGCGATAAATGGACACACAGAGGAAATGGCCTGCGCTGCCTGATTGAACTTGAAGATCTCCACGCCGGCAGCTAAATAATGAGCCCGGCGACGAAAAGGCGGTTCCACAAAATCGGTCCTGATCACTTCGTGCGTCGCCGGGTCGATTTTTCCCCCTTGTATCCGCTCCTGTAGTGGCGGCATTGTGACGGCAAGTCAGCCCAGGCACGATATGACCTTTGCAATCTCAAGACGCCGATTCCTTTCCCGGGCCGCAACCGCCTCGATGGTCGCCGCATTTTCATCGCCCCTCACTTCGTTGTGCGCGATAGCCCAGCGCTCCGGCGCACCCGAGTTTCACGGCGTCGATTTCCACGTCCACCTCGACAATAGCACCCTCGACAAGGTGCTTGAATTGTCCCGCGAACGGGGTCTCAAGTTTGGCATCGTCGAACACGCCGGCACTAAAGAGAACAAGTATCCCACGCTCTTGAGCAACGATGATGAGCTGCGGCGCTACCTCGCCATGCTTGAAGGCCAGCCCGTCTTCAAGGGCATCCAGGCGGAGTGGACGGATTGGATGAGCTGTTTTTCCCTACAGATGCTGGGGCAACTGGATTACGTTCTGACGGACGCAATGACCTTCCCGGGCAAAGACGGCCAGCGCGTCAAGCTTTGGGCCCCGGACGCCGCCCAACAGGTTGACATGTCAGACAAACAAGCCTTCATGGACCGCTACGTGGACTGGCATGCCGAGATCATGGCCCGGGAACCCTTCGACATCCTGGCCAACACCACCTGGCTGCCTGCCGGCATGCTCGAAGAGTGGGAACTCTATTGGACACTGCCGCGCATGAAGAAAATCATCGATGCCGCGCTGAAATCCGGCATCGCCCTGGAAATCAGTTCCAGCTACAAACTCCCGAAGTTGCCTTTCCTCAAACTGGCCAAGGCTGAGGGCGCGAAGTTTTCCTTCGGCTCAAATGGCCGTTACCCGAATATGGGAAAGCTCGACTACTCTCTCCAGATGGCCAAGGAACTCGACTTGAAACCTGCCGACATGTTCGCCCCGGCCGCCAACGGCCATAAAGCCGTCCAGCGGCGAAAGTTCTAAACTCGGCTGGCCGCTCATTTCCTCCCTCGAAAGGGCATTAACCCAAAGTGTAGAACCAACCAAACCGGCACCGCAAAGATGGCGATTGCAGCCAATCGATTCCAAGTCCACTCCAGCGCGTGTGCCTGAATTGGGTAGATGGTGATCATGAAATAGTTGCTGAACTGGGTATGGCCAAGAAACGAAGCATACCTGAGGTAACGCCGACGCAGGGCGCTGTACAGAGCCACCGCCCCCCAGCACCAAGACAATCCCGGTCACCACTAGGCTGATAGGTTGGAGCCCTTTGAGCGCCACTATGCTGGCAGTCGGCGCGGCGGCGTTTCGGTACAGGTATAGCCATTGGGCCCCCGCCCAGAGAAAGCTAAACCCAGTCTGGAGGGCGGTGCGGAAGCTCTTCTTGGCCGAGGTCAATTCGCTCAACAACAACGCGAAATAAAGCGGCACAACGCCCCACACCAGTCCAAGATTCTGGAACGGGGTCCTTATCAGCTCAGCAAAAACCGCAAGATGGTGTTGGCTCATCGCGCTCGGCTAACAGCATAGCGCATAAGAGCTGATGGCCATGTTCTCATCTCACCCACTTCTGAATCTCATCCATCAACCTGTATCCCGCCAAAGCCGCTTGTTTTTCCGCCACGACCTTCGCTGCTTTGGTGTATCCCTCCAGCAACTCCACCGCTGTTTCTTTGCTGGTGCCGCCTTTTAGGGATATTCAGGGAACTTAATTGCTAGCATGGGGTGGAAGGGGAAAGGGCTTTTGGAGTGAAGGCATTGGGGGCGGCTTAATTTCATGCTGGGGCGTTCTGGTTGGAGCTGAGATCGAACCGCTTTGCGCCGGACTTCACTCCGCTCCGCTGCGCTACGCCGGTCAATGGTTTGGGCTGGTCTGGAGCGAGATTTCTGAGAGCGTCTTTGGCCATGAGCATGGATAGCGAACTACAGAAGCATTACGCGTAACTTTTAGGCATTGGCAGTCCCTGGGAGGTCAAGACCGTGGAGTTGAAACTGGAGGAAAAGAAAGTGGAGATTGAACTGGGCTGGCAATGGGGCGCCGCGGCCAAGTGCCCGGAATGCGGACGCGAATGTTCGATTCATGATTGTGCGCCGGAACGGACCTGGCGGCATTTGGACACGATGCAGTTTACCACGTTGATTCGGGCCCGGACACCGCGCTCGGACTGTGCGGAGCATGGAGTCAAGACGATGACGGTTCCGTGGGCCGCGCCGCAAGGACGCTTTACGCTGCTCTTTGAGTGCTTTGCCGTGGAGGTGTTGTTGGCCAGCGCCAGCGTGAGCCAGGCGTGCCAACTGCTGGGGATCGGCTGGGACACCGCACAGGAGATTATGCGCCGAGCGGTGGAGCGGGGCCTGGAGCGGCGGCAACTGGAAGGGTTGAAGCATTTGGGGATGGATGAAAAGAGCTTCAAGCGCGGGCAGTCTTACATCACGCTGCTGACGGATTTGGAGCAGTCTCGGGTGCTGGACGTGGTGGAGGAGCGGACGGCGGAGGCGGCCGATCAGTTGTGGGAAACGCTCAGCCCGGAGCAAAAGCAGGCGGTCGAGGCGGTGGCCGTGGACATGTGGGAGCCGTTTATCCAAACGATCCAGAAGCAGGTTCCCGAGGCGGACATCGTGCATGACAAATTTCATGTCAGCAAATATTTGGGTGAGGCGGTGGACCAGGTCCGGCGGCAGGAACACAAGGAACTGATGGCGCAGGGCGATGAGACCCTGAAAGGCACCCGACAATTGTGGTTGTATAACCCGCAGAATTTCAGCCCGGACCAGGCCGAGGAGTTTTCCGCATTGAAGGATTTGCAGTTGAAAGTAGCGCGGGCCTGGGCCGCCAAGGAACTGTTCTCCAAGTTCTGGGAGTATCAGGAGGAGGGCTGGGCACGCCGCTTCTTCAAGGATTGGTTTGGCTGGGTAAGCCGCAGCCGCCTCAAGCCAGTGGTCGAGGTGGCCCAGATGCTCAAGCGTCATCTGGACAACCTGCTGACGTATCTGAAGCATCATATTACCAATGCGGTGACCGAAGGGTTGAACTCCAAGATCCAGAGCCTCAAATCTGCCGCCCGAGGCTTTCGCAACTTCCGCAACTACCGGATTCGAATCCTGTTCTTCTGCGGAAAGCTCAATCTCTACCCACTATGATCCCCGAAGGAACCCTTTTAGTTCTCCATGCAAATAAGCCTTTTCCACTGCAATCCCTCTGCTCTCCAAACTCCAGTTCTTCGGTTTCTTGGCTTTCTTGAGTTCTTTCAGCGATTTCCTCGGGTGCGCTGAATCAATCTGGATGGCGTAATTCGAATGGGTCTGCGGCTTTCCAGAGGTGCCCAGAAGTCCGTCCCAAAAGCTGTGCAATGGAATTCCTCTGGTGGCCGGCTTGATGAAGAAGGAATTACCCCCTTTGTCGCCAGTCGGATATTCACTGGTAAACAATGAACAGCAATGAAGTGGCATGTGAACGTCGCCAATCAAATGGATCAGCCAGGACAAATACACCGCACGTTCTTGGGCTGGAGTGGTGGAATCTGCCAGGGCTTTCTCGGACTGCTGAATTCCATACAAAATGTCGTCGGTGGGATCAGGACCAGGCTCAACTGGGAATTTCGTGGGTTTCAGCGG
>CZKM01000120.1_pt1 | contig 9350 bp, 4 predicted proteins | sample 1122481 | NCBI WGS metagenome assembly CZKM01 (sample SAMEA3539301, study PRJEB10725) | soil metagenome | biome: tundra; feature: field; material: soil | place: USA | collected 2010-05 | depth 0.15 m | reverse complement strand
GTGGGCGACCTGCAGCCGCGCAATCACCTCTACCTCACCGCCGGCGCGACCAACCTTCCGTTCACCTTCGCCTTCAACACCACGACCCAGGCTGACGGCTACCACGAGCTGACCGCCGTCGCCTATGAAGGCAGCCATGTCCGCACGCAAAAACGCATCGCGCAGACCGTGCGCGTTCAGAACAGCTCCCTCGCAGCCGCGTTCACCACGCTGGTCGGCGACACCAACATGGCGTTGGAAGCGACGCTCCAATTCTCCGTCGTCGCCAACACGAACAATATCAGCAAGATCGAGCTGTTCAGCACCGGCGGATCGCTAACGAACGTCCTCAACCAGTCAAACGTCGTGTTCTCCGTTGCCGGCACAAACCTGGACCTGGGGCTGCATCCGTTCTATGCCGTGGTGACGGCGAGCAGCGGCAAGCAATACCGCACCGAGACCAAATGGATTCGGTTGGTTGGCCAGGATGCGCCTTTCCCGGTATCCATTGCTGCTCCGCCACCCAGGCTCGCCTGGCCCGCCACCGCCGGCCGGAGTTATGACATCCTGAGCGCGACTAACGTTACCGACGCCTTCCAGGCGAGCGCCACCGTCACCCCCTCCAATTCGGCCGCCGTATGGACCGACACCAACTCCGCCGCCGCGCGGCGCTTTTACCGCGTGCGCACCTCGAATTGAGTGTATATTGTGCGCGGTAGTGTCAGAATTTTGAATGACCGACTCCGAAAACCAGTCTGATTAGGTGACCATGACGAACTTCATCCAGCGGTGCGTGGGCGCAAAGCCCAGCGCCTGTTACAGGGCGTGTTGCCCAAACAGATCGGTGGTAGGGCGCGGTGTCCCCAGCGCGCCGCGAGCGTCCGAAAGTGCCCGCAACGCGAGGGTTCGCTCGACCTCCCCCGGCGCGCTGGGGACAGCGCGCCCTACCTTTACGCGCGCATACGACTTGGGCAACACGCCCTACAGAGCGCGGTCATTCGTTTTGAAGTGCCTCTGGCGCGGCGGCGGCGGCCTCCATGCTCCTGGCGGCTCGGGAAGCGTCGTGACCGCCCTGTGGCTCGCAATGGCGTTGGGTCTGGCTTTGCCTGCCCGGGCCGCTGACACCCTGAACTGGGAGACCAACCGGAATCGGGTCAGCGCAGACATCAAGTCCGGCCAGCTTCTGCCGATGCTCGAGCAAATCGCCTCCGTCACCGGCTGGCACATCTTCCTCGAACCAGACACGACCGCCACCGTTTCCGCCAAGTTCGACCGTCTGCCGCCGGGCGAAGCGCTGCATTTGCTGCTCCACGATTTGAACTTCGCCTTGGTTCCCGCAACCAACGCCAGCTCGAAGCTCTTCGTCTTCCGCACTACGATGCAGAATGCGACGCAGTCCGTCCACCCCGCCAAACCCGTGGCGTCCGGCCCCAAAGGCAAGCTGATTGCGAACGAACTCATCCTCCGCCTCAAGCCCGGCGCGAAGATTGACGACATTGCCAAGCTGCTCGGCGCCAAAGTCACCGGCCGCATCGACAGCCTCAACGCCTACCGACTCCAATTCGAGGATCAGGCCGCTGCGGACGCCGCCCGCCAGCAACTTGCCGGCAACCCCGATGTCTCCTCCGTGGACAGCAACTACTCCATCGACCGGCCACCTACTCCCGCCGGTGTGCAGGGCTCGAACCTGCCCCCGCCACCGCAGTTGCAGCTCAAAACCCCGCCCGACACCGGCCGCATCATCGTCGGCCTTGTGGATACCGCCGTGCAGCCGCTGGGCAACGGCCTCGACAGCTTCCTGCTCAAGCAGGTCTCGGTGGCCGGCGACGCGCAGCTTGATCCCAACTCTCCCTCCCACGGCACCTCGATGGCCGAAACCATTTTGGGCAGCCTCTCCGCGATCACTAAAGGCAACTCTGCCGTGCAGATTCTCCCCGTCGATGTCTATGGCCCCAACGCCTCCACCAGCACCTTTGACGTCGCCAACGGGATTACCACCGCCTACAACAGCGGCGCTAAGATCATCAACCTCAGCCTCGGCAGTGACGGCGACAGCTCTTTCCTGCACGACGTTATCACACAGGTCAGTGCCAAGAACGTGCTCCTCATCGGCGCCGCCGGCAATACGCCGGTCACTACGCCGTTTTACCCGGCAGCCTATCCGGAGGTGATGGCGGTCACGGCGGTTGACCAGGGACAGCTCGCCAGCTACGCCAACCGCGGCAGCTTCATTTCCCTCGGCGCGCCCGGCAACAATGTTGTTTATTACCAGGGCCAGCCGTGGTATGTGCAGGGCACCTCCGCTTCGGCGGCCTTTACCACCGGCATCGCCAGCGGCTACATGGATACCACCCACAATAGCACCGATCAGACGCAGACATTCCTCCGCAGCAAGCTCGGGGTAAAAATCACTTCCCCCTGAGGGGTTGGGGAAGGCGTCATGTAGAATCAGGCCAACGGCGAAGTGCTGCGCTCAAGGCATTGACGCGAGTTTGTCGCGGACTATCATTCTAAACCATGCAGTGACAGTGAGTTACGCGATCCACATGGGAGCCCCACCGTAGCCCCACCATACCCCCTCCGTAGCGCCACTACTCCAGTGCTGCTGGGGAACGGGCCGGAGCGCGGCTGTCCCCAGCCGCAGCAGCACCGACTGCGCAACGCTGGCCGAGTGTTCCGAGACTCAACCCCTTTCGCACGTGCTGCGGCTGGGGACAGCCACGCTCCGGGGGCAGTGTCGAGATGCGCCCCTCGTCACCCCCAGGCATTACTTGCCGCTTGCACGCGCCCGCTGACGGCTTAATCTGTGACTGTGGACTGGTTAACTGACCGTCACTGCTTCCTGCTGGCCGTAGTCGTTTACGGATGCAGCATGATTTACTCAGTGTTCTTGTGGCGAAACGGGTTTCGCCGGGACAACCATGTCACTTACCTGCTGCTGCTGCTGGCATTTGGCCTCCATACCATCGCGATGCTGCTGCGTGGTTTTCGCCTGAACCATTGCCCGGTGAGCAATCTCTACGAGGCCACACTCTTCGCCATGTGGACCATCGTTGCAATGTATCTGGTGGTCGGGCTCTGGGCGCGGCTGCGATTCCTGGGCGCCTTCGCCTCCCCGGGCCTGTTCGCGATTGGCGTCTTCGCCTTGATGCCCAGCCTCGACACGCCGCATGGCGCCCGGCCTGAACTCCCTTTGGCCTGGACGAGCCTGCACGCGGCACTCATGTCTCTTTCCTACGGCGCGTTCGGGCTCAGCTCGGTAGCCGCCCTCATGTATCTCACCCAGGAACGCAACCTCAAGTTCCACAAGCTGCAGGCCATCTTCTCTCTCATGCCGCCCATCCAGCGCCTCGAAGCCGTGGTGGGGCGGCTGCTGGTCAGCGGCTTCATTCTGCTGACGATCGGGCTGGCCCTGGGCGTGGTGGACCTGGCCCAAATCAATAACCCACACACGTACCGCGGCGACCCGAAGATCGTCTGGTCCGCCGTGGTGTGGCTGCTCTACCTGGGACTGGTGGTGATGCGCTGGCGCTTCGCCCAGGGCGGGCGCCGGTTTGCCCTGAGCGCGATCGGCAGCTTCATCTTCGTGCTGCTGACCTTCTGGGGCACCAACGTGTTGTCCCCGCTGCACAACCCATGAGTCGCAGCTTGGTGACGAGCGTCGAGTGGCGAGTGGCGATCGGCCCTCACCGGGCTCCTTCCTTCACGCATCACGCATCACGCATCACGCTTAACGCTTCACGTTTCACGCTTCACGTCCCTCGGACTTCCTGACATGCCCCTCGTCGTCCTCGGCCTGAGCCATCATTCCTCGCCTGTCTCTGTGCGGGAGCGATTTGCGTTTGCCGAGGCGCGGCTGCCGGGCGCGCTCCAGTCCCTCCGCGACTCAGGGGTGGCCGATGAGGCGGTCATCCTGTCCACCTGTAACCGTGTCGAGATCTACGCCGTCACGCAATCGGAGCCGCCCGAAGCATTCACCGCCCTCCGAGAGTTTCTGGTCAACTGCCACGACTATCGCGACCCGCTGACGGACGAGATATACGCCTGGGGCGAGCCGCAAAGCGTGCACCACCTCTTCAAAGTCGCGTGCGGCCTGGACTCGATGGTACTGGGCGAAACTGAGATCCTCGGCCAGCTCAAGAAGGCCTACGATCTCGCGCTCCAGAACGGCCACACTGGGGGCCGGCTCAACAAAGCGTTTCAGCGGGCGTTCAACGTCGCCAAGCAAATCCGCACGGAAACCAACATCCAGCGCGGCAGCGTCTCCGTCGGGTCGGTCGCAGTGGAATTGGCCGAAAAGATCTTCAGCCGGCTGAGTGACCGCAACGTGATGATCATCGGCGCGGGCGATACCAGTGAGAAAACCGCGCGCGCCCTGCTCTCGCGCGGCGCCCGGAGCATCCTCGTGTCCAATCGCTCGCACGACAAGGCCGTCGCACTGGCTACTCAACTGGGCGGGCGCGCCGTGCCCTTCGCAGGCTGGGCCGACGAATTCGCGAACATCGATATTGTCGTCAGCAGCACCTCCGCGCCGGATTATATCCTCGACCGCGTCAAGCTTGCGCCCCTGATGAAGCTGCGCCGCAACCGCCCGCTGCTGCTCATCGACATCGCCGTGCCTCGCGACATCGAACCCGAAGTGAACTTCCTGGAAGACGTTTACCTCTACAACATCGACGACCTGCAAGCCATAGCCAACGACTACCTCAAGCAGCGCCAGGAAGAAGTCGCGCGGTGTGAGAAGATTATTCGCGAAAAGGCCGAGGCGTTGTTGGGCCACCCGGGCACGCGGCAATCCGGCGCGCCCGCACGACCGGCCTTCGGCCACGAGTGACAGCCCTACGCATCACGCATCACGTTTCACGTCTCAATGCCCTCCGACAAACCCATCGCCATCGCCACTCGCGGCAGCGCCCTGGCCCTCGCCCAAGCCAACCAGATCCTGGCCCAGTGCCGCGCTGCCTTCCCGAAACTGAGCTTTGAGCTAAAGATCGTCAAGACCACCGGGGACAAGCTCCAAACCGCTTCCCTCGCGCAGGAAGGCACGAGCTTGCCCAAGGGGCTTTTCACGAAGGAGTTGGAGGTCGCGCTGCTCAAGCACCGGGCCGACCTGGCAGTGCATAGTCTGAAAGACCTGCCGACCGAATTGCCTGCGGGCCTCACCCTTGGCGCGGTCGGCAAGCGCGCCGACGTGCGCGACGTCCTGATCTACCGCGATGCGGCCTCCCTTCGCGCCGCCGAGGCTAACAAGGATGCCGCCGAATGGTCACCCGGCCAATCGGCGCGCCGCGGCTTCAAGCCTGGGCTGGCCGTGCCAGACTTGCCCGCCGGCGCGGTGGTCGCGACCAGCAGCACGCGCCGGAAGGCGCAGTTGCTGACGCTGAATCCCGGCCTCAAAGTGCCGGACATTCGCGGCAACCTGTTGACGCGCCTGCAGAAGGTGGCCGAGCGAGCCGAGTTGGACGCGACGGTGCTGGCGCTCGCGGGGTTGACCCGTCTTAACTTCCACATCACGCCGGCAGGCCGGCTCGAAGGGGACGCCGTGCCGGACGGCTTGCTGGCCACGATTCTCGACACGGATGTGATGTTGCCCTGTGTGGGACAGGGCGCCGTCGGGATTGAGGTTCGCGAGGGCGACGAGCGCATCGCCACCATTTGCGAGGGGCTCAACCATTTTAACACCCGGCAATGCGTCCTGGCGGAGCGCGCCTTTCTCGCCGCTATGGGCGGCGGCTGCCAAAGCCCCGTCGCGGCATACGCCGAAGTTGTCGGAAGACGAATCGAGATGCGGGCACTCTCGTTCGCCAGCGGGCCTCTGCGCCGCGCCCAAGCCAAACGCCCTATCAAAGAAGCCGCTGAGCTCGGCCAGCAGCTCGCCGCCAAACTTAAAGGTTAACCCCCGGCTACCCACGGATTCGCCGGGCTGACCATTTCGGAAACTCTCTCAATAGCCCCCGCCCCGCCTGTCATTGCATAAACGCCCGGTAGAACCGCGCTGGCTGGCCGACTCCGCCAGAATCAAGGAACAGGTACGGGCTGGCTGGCAAATTGGTCAGAGAAAGCAGATGGTTCCAGTTGGTGCCCGCCACATTGGTGCTGTACTGCACCACGAAGTTGCTGCCCAACATGCCATCCAGACTCAGCAACGGGTACCCGGCCCAAAACTGCAAGTCCAGTGTCGGCACGATAATCACCGTCAGCAACGCATTGGAACTCGTCAAGCTGCCGTAGCCATTGGTGAGCACCACAGTGTAATTGCCCGCTTGATTGAATCCCACATTGGCCAACGTGTACGACAAAACGTTTGTTCCTGTGCCAGGCAAACCCAGGGGCGTTCCGTTGAAGTACCATTGAAAGACAAATGGAGCTGCGCCATAGACAGTGACGTTAAATGTTACCGTGCTGCCGACACCTGCGGTCTGACTTTGTGGCTGTGAGGCGATGGACAGCGAATCATCCACCTTCAGTAACGCGTTGGAAGTGGTCACGCTGCTAATTCCGTCGCTCACGACCGCACGGTAATTGGCCGCATCGGCGTCCGAAACACTGGCAATCGTCAGCGTGCGGTTGGTGGTGCCCGAAAGTCTGCCGCCCTCCACAAGGTTCGTGCCGTTCTCTTGCCATTGGTAGTTCAACGGTTCGGGGCTGAACGCCGTCGCCGTGAAAGTCGCCGTGCTGCCCGCATAATTGGTCTGGCTTTCGGGCGACAACACCACCGCCAACGCGGCGTTGGCGCTCGTCGTGCTGCCCACTGCATTGGTGATTACAACGGAATAATTCCCGGCATCGTTCGTGCCAACCGAGAGGATCGCATAAAGGGCATTCGTGGCGTCAAGCAGGTTGGTGCCGTTGAATCGCCATTGATAACCAAATGGGGCGGTGCCGGCCACTGAGACTGCAAAGGCCACGTTGGTTCCCAGCAACACCACCACATTGGCCGGCTGTGCCGTGATGCCCGGGTCCAGCACCGTCAATGTCGCGTTGGAGGTGGTCACGCTGCTGGTCCTGTCGCTCACGACCGCACGGTAATTTGCCGCATCGGCACTCGAAACATCGGTAATCGTCAGCATGAAGTTGGTTGTGCCCGAAAGTCTGCCGCCCTCCACGAGGTTCGTGCCGTTCCTTTGCCATTGGTAATTCAACGATTCGGGGCTGAATGCTTTGGCGGTAAATGTCGCTGTGCTGGTCCCATAATTGGTCCGGCTTTGGGGCGACATGACCACCGTCAACGCGGCGTTGGAACTCGTCGCACTGCCTGCGGCATTGGTGATGACCACGGAATAATTCCCAGCCTGGTCCGCGCCAACCGAGGGAATCGAGTAAAAGGCATTCGTGGCGTTAGGCAGGTTGATGCCGTTGAATTGCCATTGGTATTCAAATGGAGGTGTGCCGGCCACCGAGACGCCAAAGGCGGGGTTGGCCCCCATCAACACCAGCAGATTGGTCGGCTGAGCCGTGATACTCGGCGGAAACACGTTCACCGTTAGCACCGCATTGGAACTCAGCACACTGCCGTAACCGTTGACCACGAGCACACTGTAATTGCCCGCTTGATTGGGTCGCACATTCGTCAGCGCGTACGACGAAACGTTTGTTCCCGTGCTGGGCGAGCCCTGGGGCGTTCCGTTGAAGTACCAATGAAAGACAAACGGAGCCGCGCCATAGGCAGTGACGTTAAATGTCACATTGCTTCCGACGCCCACAATCTGACTTTGCGGCTGTGAGACAATGAACGGGAAATCATTCACCGTCAGCAACGCGTTGGAGGTAGTCACACTGCCGGAGGCATCGCTCACGACCGCGCGGTAATCTGCCGCGTCCGCATCCGATACACTGGTAATTGTCAGCGTGTTGTTAGTTGTGCCCGCAAGTCTGCCGCCCTCAACAAGGTTCGTGCCGTTCTTCTGCCATTGGTAATGCAACGATTCGGGGCTGAACGCTGTCGCGGTGAAGGTCGCCGTGCTGCTCGCATAATTGGTCTGGCTCTGGGGCGACAATACCACCGTCAACGCGGCGATGGCGCTCGTCGCGCTGCCCGCCGCATTGTTGACTGCCACAGAATAATTCCCGGCATCGTTCGTGCCGACCGAGGGAATCGCGTAAATGGCACTCGTGGCGCCCGGCAAGTTGGTGCCGTTGAATTGCCACTGATAACCAAATGGAGGCGTGCCGGTCACAGACACGCCAAAGGCGGCGTTAGTTCCCAGCAACACCAGCAGATTGGTAGGTTGTGCCGTGATGACCGGGTCTAGCACGGTCAGCGTCGCATTGGAGGAGGTCACGCTGCTGGTCCCGTCGCGCACGACCGCGCGGTAATTTGCCGCATCGACACCCGAAACACTGGTAATCGTCAGCGTGTTGCTGGTCGTGCCCGAAAGTCTGCCGCCCTCCACGAGGTTCGTGCCGTTCCTTTGCCATTGGTAGTTTAACGATTCGGGGCTGAATGCTGTGACGGCAAATGTCGCTGTACTGTTCCCATAATTGGTCCGGCTCTGGGGTGACAGCACCACCCCCAACGCGGCGTTGGAACTCGTCGCCCCGCCCGCCGCATTGGTGATGACCACGGAATAATTCCCGGCATGGTTCGTGCCAACCGAGGGAATCGAGTAAAGGGCATTCGTGGCGTTCAGCAGGTTGGTGCCGTTGAATCGCCATTGATAACCAAATGGAACCGTGCCGGCCACTGAGACTCCAAAGACCGCGTTGGTTCCCGGCAACACCAGCAGATTTGCTGGCTGTGCCGCGATGACCGGCGGGTCGATCACCGTCAACGTCGCGTTGGAACTGGTTACCCGGCCATCTGAGTTGGTGAGCACGACCGAATAAGTCCCAGCATCACTGTCGGAAATACCCGTGATGCGCAGGGTGTTGGTCGTGGCGCCAGACACTTTGCCCCCATCAACCAGATTTGTGCCGTTCTTTTGCCACCGATAGCTCAGCGGAGTAAGACTGGTCGCGCTGACGAGGAAGGTCACATTCGAGCCAGCGTTGGCAATCTGGCTGTGAGGCTGAACGGTGATCTCTGGCGGGAATAACAGACGGAACACCAACCCCAAATTGCTGCTGCCGCCTCCGTAAGTCGTGCCGTAGAAATGGCCGTCATGGCCCACCGTCAGGGCGGCCATTGGATTGGCCCCATTGCTGGAGTTGAAAGCCACCAGCGTGGTCAAGGTGCCATTGGTCGTCATTCTGAACACCGTCCCATAACCGGCGCTGCCGCCCAGGTCCGTCGTGCCGTAGAAATTGCCGTCGTTGCCCAGCGTCAGGGCAGCCATTGGATCGGCCCCATTGCTGGAGTTGAAAGCCACCAGCGTGGTCAAGGTGCCATTGGTCGTCATTCTGAACACCGTCCCATAACCGGCGCTGCCGCC
>CZKM01000455.1_pt3 | contig 9370 bp, 8 predicted proteins | sample 1122481 | NCBI WGS metagenome assembly CZKM01 (sample SAMEA3539301, study PRJEB10725) | soil metagenome | biome: tundra; feature: field; material: soil | place: USA | collected 2010-05 | depth 0.15 m | reverse complement strand
TGACCTGGTCGGGTGTCCTTTGGGCGTTCGGGAGCGGATACGCCAGCAATTGGCATCCTCTGACCTGGATTTCGCACATGGGGGATTGCCAGCTCTATGGTTTACGCCCAGCCGGCCACCACCTGACCAATCTCCTCTTTCACATTGCCAACACCCTATTGCTCTTTCTCCTTCTCCAGCGGATGACAGGACCGGTGTGGCGCAGCGCTTGCGTGGCGGCGTTGTTTGCCTGGCATCCACTGCACGTCGAATCGGTCGCCTGGGCCTCCGAGCGCAAGGATGTCCTGAGCACCTGCCTCTTCCTCCTCACGCTCTGGGCTTACGTCCGTTGGGTGGAAGTCCAAAGTCCGAGGTCCAAAGTCCAAAGTCAGGGCGCAGAAGACAGGAGCCACGATTCAGAATCCAGAATCCAAAACGAAGCTACTCCTCACTCCTCACGCATCACGTTTCACGTTTCACGCTATTACCTCCTTTCCCTCTTCTTCTTCGCCCTGGGCCTGATGAGCAAGCCGATGCTGGTCACCTTGCCGTTTGTCCTGTTGCTGCTCGATTATTGGCCACTCCGACGCCTGCAGTTCCCTTGCCTTCAAGGTTCAAGGTTCGAGGTTCAAGGTTCAGGCTTAGATGTTCCCGCACCTGTTCCCGGGCCGGGGTTCTCGACTCTCTGGCCGCTGGTGCGCGAGAAACTGCCGTTCTTCGCGCTGGCGCTGGCGGCCAGCGTGGTCACTTATCTGGTGCAGCAGACGGGCGGCGCGGTCTCCTCGCTGGAACTCCTCCCGTGGCAGTCGCGGATCGCCAATGCTCTGGTCGTTTATGTCCGCTACCTCTCGCTAACCCTTTGGCCCGCTCAGCTCGCAGTGCTTTATCCGTATTCCCGGCACCTCCCGGTTGGGGCCGTCGTTGCTGCCGGCTTGCTGCTGGTCGGCTTGTCGTGTTGGTTTGTGTTGCGCGCAAGGCGGCAGCCTTTTCTGATTGTCGGCTGGCTATGGTATTTGGGCACTCTGGTCCCCACCATTGGCGTGATTCAGGTAGGCTCACAATCAATGGCCGACCGCTACACGTATATCCCGAGTATCGGTCTCTTCCTGCTTACTGTGTGGGGTTTGGATGCCCTGTTGGACCGCTGGCCGCACAAACACTACTGGCTGGCGGCGGCGGGGACACTGGCGCTCGCGGGGTGTTTGGTTTGCACCTGGGGCCAACTGAAGTGTTGGCAGGACAGCGAAAGGCTTTATCGGCACGCCATCGCCGCGACTGCGGATAATTGCATCGCTTACGATGGGCTGGGGAACGCCCTGGGCGCGGCGGGCCAGCCCGACCAGGCCCTTGCTTGCTATGCTGAAGCGGTGCGCCTGAAGCCGAATTACGCAGAGGGACAGTACGATCTGGGCACCACTCTGATGAATAGGGGGAGCCTAGAAGAGGCTGTCCAGCATCTCGCCGCCGCCGTAAAGTATGATCCGGCCTTTGCCCACGCGCACATCAACCTAGGCAAGGCGCTGCTGGAGCAAGGCAAGCGGGATGAAGCCGCGGACCATCTTTCCAAAGCTGTGCGGCTTACCCCCGATGATGCGGAGGCCCAATACAATTTGGGGACAGTCCTGCAGATGCAAGGGAAGGCGGACGAAGCAATTGTTTGTTTCTCTGAAGCTTTGCGGCTCAATCCAGAATATGGGGAAGCCCACGGCAACCTGGGAGTAGCACTCATCACGCAGGGCAAACTGAGCGAAGGCGCTATTCACCTGGCCTCGGCCTCGCGGCTCAACCCGAACAATCCCCAGGCGCATGACAATCTGGGGCTCGCAATCCTGGAACTGCAGCACCCGAGCGAAGCCGCGGACCAGTTCACCGAGGCGCTCCGGCTTAACCCGGATGCGCCCGGGGCACATTACCATTTGGCCCTCGCCCTGGTCCGCCAGGACAAACCCAAAGAAGCTCTGCCCCATGCGCAGAAAGCCCGCGACCTGGCGCTGGCCGCCGGCCAGTCCGCGCTCGCCGCCAAAGCGGAAGAGTTGTTGAAGCAGCTCCACTGACCGCGCAGCGGGAGGCTTTCACATGCACGCCAAGAGTGTCAAAGCAGCCATCACTCGATGGCAATCACCTCGTACATCTGCAATTGGGGCACGCGGATTTCCAATAAGCCGCCCGCATAAGAGGTTTCGAGCCGCTTGTTTTCCCGCAGAGCCTTGACCGTGGCTGGAGCATGTTCCGTCCTGAGCCGGATAGTGATGGCAGAAACCGGCAGCACCTCGGTAGCCGGCTGCCCGTCAGTGGTGTTGTTGACGAGATGAAGGACCAGGGTGCGGGCGTCCTTCTTGCGATAGACATCCACGCTGACCGTCTTGGGAGCGGAAATCTCGAGGGCGGATGTGCCCAGCAGTTCCCCCAGGGCGCCGGCAATTCGCTCTTCCGCCGTGGGCATTCGCAGGCGTCCATAGAACTCTCCCATCGCCTCGGGAAAATAGATGACCTTGCCTTTGCCGACCGTGCTGACCAGGGCCGCCGGATAGGGCGAAAGACCCTTGAGGGCCTCATAAGGCCGTTCCATGGCCTCTTGAAAGCGTTCGGGCGTCTGCACCCCTTCGCGGGCTTTCACCTTGAGGGCATGGGGACCGCGCTCAAGCAGGGTGCCAGTCTTGAAACCCCAATGACCGGCCATCGCTTCGAGGTAATTGTCTCCGGTGGCTACCGGGAACGCCCCTTCCAGTGTGGCGATGCCCAGGAGATCAAGTAGCGCTGGCGTTGGCTCGCCCCGCTCATCGTAAAAGCCAGCTTCGAACGACGCCAACAGACTGCCGCCGCCAGCTACGAACTCTCGGATGGCCTTGCCGGCTGCCGGGCTGAGGCACGCGCCGTCGGGCAACACTAACACTTTGTAACGCGCCAATCTCCGGTTCGTCAGATCCTGGTCCAGGAGGATGTCGAACGGAACGTGCCGGCGCGTGAGCATCTCGAAATAGCCCTGGCAGGCATCTTCGAGCAATCTCTCGCACTCGACTTTCCTGGCGGAGAGATTGCCGGCCTTCCGGAGTTCCTGGGTAAAAATGAGGTTCTGCTCTTTGCCCGGTCCCGAAGCATACTGCAAGCTTTCGGAGCGTGATAAATAGTTGCGGCTGGTAGCCGTCGAGAAAAGGAGAGCCACCTGCGCCGCGCTCTCCATGCCGGTGTAATAGTCTTTGTTCGCTTCGAGAAAGTCGAAGAGCGCCTTGACCGGTTTGGCGGCTTGCGGCTGGGACTGGAGGGAGGAATGGATGAGCGCCAGCCAGGGGTTGGCGCCGGCAGCCACGGTCTGCGAGAGGTCCAGCAGCATTTCATTGGGCTCCATCAGCCGGTAATGCCAGGAGCCGTTCATGTAATGGGTGAAGACCACGGCGGGAATCTGGCCGGCTCGAAGGTACTTTCCCGTCATCAGGCACTCGAGGCGACTGCTGGCCGTGCCATGATGGAAGAAGGCCTCCGCGCCGTTGAAGTTCTGGTATGGCCCGGTCTTCTGGATGTCGCGCGCCACCCGCCAGCCATCAGGATGCCAACTGCCGGCGTTGAGGAAGATGACGCCATCCGGATTGACCTCGCGCGCCGCCTTTTGCGCATCGGCCAGAAACCGGGCCATGGAATCCTCGCGGAAGTCCAGAAAGTCCCGCCACAGAGGATTGGCCCAATCCTCAACCGGGATTGCCTTTTGATACTTTTGGCGAAAGAGCTGCTGGCAGGCCTCGCAGTAGCAGCAATCCGGAAATATCACCGGCCCGTCCAGGAAGACGCCGTCGATGCCGGTTTTTGTCGCCTCGCGTACCATCGAGAAGGCCCAGTCCCGCCAAGGGCCGTTGACGCAGAAGGTGGTGCCTTTGCCATAGAGCGGGTGCAGGCGGCCATAGGCCTTGCCGCTGCTGGTGAGTTGCTCCCAGCCCGGGTGGGCGGCGGCCAGGTCGTCGGTGAACCAGTGCATGTTAAGGTAGGCGATGACATGGATGCCGTATTTGTGGGCGTGCGGGGTGTAGCTCCGCAGATAGTCAAAATCGCCCAAGCCCGGCCACCGCTCGAAGAGCGGCGTCTGGAAGCTTGTCAGGTGGCCCTTCCCCTCCCAGCCGAATGAGCCCAGAAGCCATTCGCAGTTGATGCCCCAGACCTCCTTGCGGCTGCGCGCCAATTGCTCGAGGTTCTCCTGCTTGAGCTTAGTGAAATCCGGCACCTCGTCCACCCGCAGCATGCGCACCGGTTGTTGCCACCATGCCTCCCCTCCGGAGGTCTCGCTTGTCAAGCCGGTCAGCAGGGCAATGACGAGCAGAGAGAGGGCAATCGCCATTCTTTCGCGCGTTCGCCCGGCGCGCTGAAGCGGCATCCTGGTGAGAGTGCTCGAACAAGGCCGGCTGCCAAAGGTCCATTCTGTGCGTTGCATAAACGGCAAACCAAGTTCTAAAGCTTAAGCCTGCCGAGAGCAAGAGGCTCTACAAGACCTGCAACATTCAACATGAGCCTCTTGGGAAGGCAGAAGTCAGAAGACAAAACGCGAAAAAACATCTCGCAAGGGCGGGTGACAGCAGTTTTCTCGTAGTCGCCGGGAATGGTTTGAGCTTTGTGTTTAAGGTTTCGGTTTGGTTAAATGGCGGGAAATGAAGATCCGACGCGCAGAACTGCGCCGCGCGACCAAAGAAACCCGCATAGCGGTTAAGTTGTATATCGACGGGACGGGCAAGTCGTCGATCCAAACGGGCATCCCTTTCCTGGACCACATGCTGACGTTGTTCGCCAAGCATGCGGTGGTCGATTTGAACCTCAGTTGCGCGGGGGACCTGGCGGTCGATGCGCACCATACGGTGGAAGACTGCGGCATCGCTTTGGGGCAGGCTTTTGCCCAGGCGCTGGGGGATAAAAAGGGCATTCGCCGTTACGGGGCGGGTTTTGACCCCCGCAACCCCTTCACCGGCGAGGCTTATGTGCCGATGGATGAGTGCCTGGCGCGCTGTGTGATCGACTTCAGCGGGCGGCCGTACCTGGTGTGGCGGGGGTTGAATGCGTTCGGCTACAAGAACGTCAGTAAGACTGAGAAAAGACAGGATATATCCAGCGCGTTCCGATTCGGCCTGGCCCGGGAATTTTTCCAGGGCTTCGCCAATGAGGCCCGTTGCAACCTGCACCTGGCACTACTTTACGGGGATGAGCCCCACCATATTGTGGAGGCCCTTTTCAAGGCTTTTGCCAAGGCCGTGGATGTAGCCTGTCAACGGGATCCGCGGGTCGCCGGCCAGCTTCCCACGACCAAGGGAAAACTGTAACACGGCTTGAATACTCATGGTTGCCCCACCGTCGAACTGATGACTGTTAAAGATCATTCCTCCGCCGATGATGCGACATTGGTGCGGGCGTCGAAGCGCGGTGATATGGCTGCGTTCGAGGAGTTGGTCGGGCGGCATCGCGACAGGATTTACGCGCGCGCCTACAGCATGATGCGGAACGAAGAGGAAGCGGTTGATCTTTCTCAAGAAGCCTGGGTGAAAGGGTGGCAGCGGTTGCGCCAGTTCCAGGGCGACTCGAGTTTCGGCACCTGGATGACGCGAGTGGTCATCAACCTGTGCCTGGACCAGTTGCGCAAACAGAAGAGGCAACGTACGGAGTCCATCGAGGCGATGAGCGAAGAGTCGGGCGGGGTCGAGCGGCAAATGCCGGTCGTCACGGTGAATCCGACCGCCGGTTTGGAGCGGGGGGAACTCCGCCAGCGGATTGACCGGGCGCTCGGCCAGTTGTCGTATGAGCATCGCACCGTGCTGGTGCTGCATGAATTTGAAGAGATGGAATATAAAGAGATTGCCAGGACGATGGCCTGCTCGATCGGCACGGTTATGTCCCGGCTGTTCTACGCGCGCCGGAAGCTCGCGGTGCTGCTGTCGGATTTGAAGCAACAGGATTCGAACTAATGGATTACGATTCACAATTGAAACTGCAAGCCTTGCTCGACGGCGAGTTGCCCGAGGTCGAGGCAAGCAAAGTGGCCCAATGGCTGGCCCGGGATCCCGAGGCGGCGGCTTTGTCGGAGGAGCTGCGCAACACTCGAACGGCCCTGGCCGGATTGGAGACAGGCATTCAACTGCCGGAGTCGCGCGAGTTCTTTTGGTCGAAAGTCCAGCGGGATATTCAGCGCTTGGAGACGCCGGCGGCCAAGCCCGCCTCGGTGCCGCTCTCCGCTCTCCTGAGGCGGTTCCTGGTCCCCGCTTCCGCCATCGCCATGGTTGTTATCGCGGGGGTGATGCTGACTCGGCCCGGGCCGTCGGGCCTCACCCCGGCAGCCGAGATCGAGACCGCGCTGGCCGACTCGGGAGCGTTTACCTACCGCGATTATTCGGCCGGGGCGACTTTGGTATGGCTTTCGTATCCCGCCGATACCGAAGTTGCGGACAATGACGAGATGGGGACAGTCGAATAGTAAAATAGTTAATGAGAGCAAAGCTGACTCCGGCAAGCGGCCTCCTTTGGGTTTCAACTGCACTGGTGCTGCTGGCCTGCGCTGAGATTCGCATGCAGGCGGCTGATATGAAGTTCCAAGCCTTCCTGCTGTGGGGCACCGATGACAACAAACCGCCTGAAGGCAAAGCCTACAAGCCGGTTGATCCGGAAATCAGCAAGAAACTCAAGGACCTCCCGCTCAAATGGGCTCACTGGTTCGAGGTGAATCAGGTAGCCTTTGCCGTGTCGCCGGGAGCCACCAAGGAAGTACCCATCAGCGAAAAATGCCAGCTCAACGTGAAGCAACTCGCGGGTCCCGAAGTCGAAGTTTCCCTGGTGGGCAAGGGCAAAGAGGTGGTGAAGCGAAAGCAGTCGCTCCCGAAAGGAGAAATGCTGGTGCTGGGCGGCAACGCCCCCAACTCCACGGCCTGGCTGGTCCTCTTGAAGCGGATCGAATAGGGGCTTAAAATCGGGGAGATTCGGGTGTTGACGCGCCAGACGCAAACGCATAATTTATCCCAGATATTTAACTCGAACGCCACACCATGTTGATTCGAATCAGCCTAATCGTGGCCATCATCGCCGGGCTGGCGGTGGGTGGCCTGAACTTTGTAAAGGTCAAGGAGAAGATCACTACCCTCCAGGCCAACCTCGATACCGAGACTAAAGCCCACAAGGAATTCGAGGGCAAATATACTGCTACGAAGAGTGATTTGAACAAGACGACCGCTGCGCTAAAGCAAACCAAGGCCGAGCTGGAAGCGACCACAGCCGCCAAGGAGAAGGCGGATGCGGATTTGGCCGTTCAAACCAAGCGGGCTGACAAGCTGACAGACGATTTGAATAAGACCCGCCAGGAACGGGACACTGCGCAGCAGGACTTGGCGGCTTTCAAAGCGACGGGCGTCACGCCTCAGCAGATCCTTGGCATGACCAAGGAATACAAGACGCTCCAGGACAGCCTGTCGGTGGCGGATACCGAGAACAAGGTTTTGGCACGCAAGGTCCTGAAGTTGCAAACTGAACTGGACAGATATATCACTCCTGACAAGCCGGTGTTCCTGCCGGCTTCGTTAAAGGGTAAGGTGTTGGTGGCGGACCCAAAGTGGAACTTTGTAGTGCTCGATGTCGGGGAAAACCAGGGCATCCTGGAACACGGCGAGTTGCTGGTCAATCGCAACGGCAAGCTGGTTGCCAAGGTGATAGTGCGCAGCGTGCAGAAGGATCGTAGTGTCGCCAACGTCCTGCCCGGTTGGGCGCTCGGGGAGGTCATGGAGGGCGACCTCGTCATTCCCGCCCATCCTTCCTCATGAGAGGTTGTATTTCCAAGTTCCGCTGCGCGTTTCTGCTATTGCTGGCCCTGGCGGCGATTGTTCTTTGTGGTTGCGCCAGCACCGAGTCGGATAACATGTCGGAGCGGCCTTGGAACTCGCCGCAAAACTGGGAGAATGGTTTGCCCAGCTCCATGTATAACCAATACAGGTAGCCGACAGCGCAGCTTCGCTGCTTGCGAATTGCCGCTTACGGCTTCACTTGGACCCACCGCGTCGGCGTGAGGACGCAGTCAAGGCGCACATCGTGGGCTTCCACGGGAATTTCCCCCACGACCTGCTCGTCAAAGGCCACTCCGCACGTTGTCCCGCAGAATACCCTTAGCAACTGGTCGTAGTATCCCTTGCCCCGGCCCAGCCGGCGACCTTGCAAGTCAAAGGCCACCCCGGGCACCAGAATCAAGTCCAGCCGGGTTGAGGAGAGTCGGGCGCAGCAGATGGCTGGCTCGCGAATGCCAAAGTGTCCCATGTGCAAATCCGACTCAACATCCTGGATTTGGCAGGCTTCGTAAGTTTTGCTCTCCGCAACAAAACGGGGCAGGGCAACCCTCTTGCCGGTGGATAATGCCTCCGCCAGCAGCGGCCAGACATCCAATTCACCCGGCAATGGCGCAAAGAACAGAACCCACTGCGCCGTCTTCCATAGTGGTTGTGCTGCCAGCAAGGCGCGCGCCTGCGCCGAAGCGGCCGCCCGCTCGCCCGGCTCCATGCGGTTGAGCCGGGCGCTAACCTGATTGCGCAGCGTCTGCTTCGCTTCTCGAATGTTGTCTTGCATCTGTTCGCAGCCAGGGTGCGGCGTTTTAAACTCGTGTGCCAACAAGCAAGTCTTGATACCGCGGCAGATTTCTGTTTGCCGCCATACTAGGTTTCGGACTTCGGACTTCGGACTTCAGCCTTTGCGAATTGCGCCCGCCATTTCTCGACCCGCTCCTTGATCTTCTTCTCCACCCCCTGCTCGGTCGGCTCGTAGTAACGCTTGTGCGCGCCAAGGTAATCCTGCGCGACAAAATGTTCCGGATGGTCGTGCGCGTACTGATAGCCCTCGCCGTGGCCCAGCCGCTTCGCGCCCCGGTAGCTCGCATCGCGCAGGTGTTCCGGCACCGCAAGCGTGCGCCCCGACTCGACATCCTTAAGTGCCGCATCGATGGCCAGCACGGTGCTGTTGCTCTTGGTCGCCGTAGCGATATAAATGGCTGCTTCGGCCAGCGGGATCCTCGCCTCCGGCCAGCCGATGAACTCCGCCGCTTGAAACGCGGCATTGGCCAGCACCAGCGCCATCGGGTCCGCCAGCCCGACGTCTTCGGCGGCATGGATGACGATGCGCCGCGCAATGAAGCGCGGATCTTCTCCTGCGTGAATCATCTTCGCCAGCCAGTATAGCGTGGCGTCCGGGTCGCTGCCGCGCATCGACTTGATGAACGCCGAGATCGTGTCGTAGTGCGCGTCCTCGTCATCGTACACCACCGCCTTCTTCTGGATGCTTTGCTCCGCGACCGTCAGGTCGATGTGAATCACTCCGCCGGAGTCGGGCGCTGTGGTGAGGGCGGCGATCTCCAGGGCATTCAATGCCTTGCGCGCGTCGCCGTCGGACAGCTTGGCCA
>CZKM01000083.1_pt1 | contig 9431 bp, 7 predicted proteins | sample 1122481 | NCBI WGS metagenome assembly CZKM01 (sample SAMEA3539301, study PRJEB10725) | soil metagenome | biome: tundra; feature: field; material: soil | place: USA | collected 2010-05 | depth 0.15 m | reverse complement strand
GCTCTCGCATATTGCCGCCTGCTTCGCGCACCTGAGCGGCGCAGCCTGAGTGCGTCATGAGCGGACCGGTCTTGCCAACGGCCTCGGCTCTCCATCATCCCCCCGGCTTTCGCGCCCGGCGCGGCAGGAACTGGGCATTCCTCGGCCTGTTGTACACCTCGTTCTACATGTGCCGCTACAACTTCTCGATCGCGAACAAGTCGATCAGCGAGGAGTTTGGGTTCAGCCGGGGCGAAATGGGTTACATCATCACGACGGCGCTCTTTGCGTATGCCTGCGGTCAGATTATCAACGGGTTGCTCACCGACCGTATCGGAGGCAAACGCGCAATGCTGATTGGCGCCGCGGGCACCATCGTGATGAACCTGCTTTTTGGCGTCGCATCGTTCGCCGGAATGCTCGGCCTGTTCATTGCCATTCGGGGCGTGGATGGATACCTCCAAGCCTTCGGCGCACCCGGCATGGTCAAGATCAACACCGCGTGGTTTGCCCACCGAGAGCGCGGGCGCTTCTCTGGGATTTTCGGCTTCATGATCAACCTGGGCCGCCTGGGCATCTTCACGCTCGGTCCGGCGCTGTTGGCCGGCTTCACGATCCTCGGTCTGATTCACATTCCACCGCTTCACTGGCGCTGGCTGTTCTGGACGCCTTCAGTGATCTGCGCGGCGGCCGCCGTGGGCATGGCGCTCACCGTCAAGGAAACGCCGGAGGAAGCCGGATTCCCGGGAGTGATCGCCGACGACACTGGCCCGGCCGACGGGGGGGTGACTGCCCAATTCTCCCAGGTTATTCGCGCGATCCTCAGCAATCCGGCGGTATGGATCACGGCCTGCGCCTATGCCTGCACCGGCGCGGTCCGCCAGGCGGTGGACCAATGGTTCCCGCGTTACATGCAGGACCTTTATCAGGTCGATCTGAACTCGGCTCGATTCCAGTTTCTCGCGTTCCTGATCCCCTTCGTAGCCTCGGCAGGCTCTTTGATTGCGGGCTACGTATCCGACACGCTCTTCAAAGGACGACGCGCGCCTGTGGCGGCCATCCTCTACTTCCTGGAAACCGCCATCATCCTCTCAGCCGCCCAGTTCCACACCGCCAATGCCGCCATCTTGTTCCTGGTGCTCATCTCTTTCACCGCAAATTCCACGCACTCGATCCTGGGGTCAGCCGCTCCCATGGACATTGGCGGGCGTCGCATGGCAGGGTTTGCCTTGGGCTTGATCGACTCCTTCCAGTACTTCGGCGGCAGCCTGGCCGGCTACTTTCTGGGTAACCTGCTCGACCGGAGCCTTGGAAACTACTTCTACTTCATGGCGCCTTTTGGCGTGATTGGAGGCGTGCTGATGCTTTTCATTCGAGGCAAGATCACTCACGGACCAAAGCCGGGGGCACGGCCGAAGGATGGAGCCCAGGCCTGAAGGAAATAGGCCGGCAGGGCCCGGGCGACCCCGCTGGTTATGCGCAAACAGCGGCGGCTTGCCCGCCACATCCCCGGGTGAGCGCGCCAGACTCGCCCTTCCTCGCCCGGCCACCGGCTTGCCCGCCCACATTCTTTATCCGGGCGGGCTAACCCCTTCGCGGGCCAGCAGTGTGCGCTTCCAATCGAGGCCGCCGGAAAATCCTCCCAACCTATGATTGGCCGCCAGGACGCGATGGCAGGGCACGAACACGGGGATTGGATTCGCGCCACACGCCCCTCCGATCGCGCGGACGGCCTTCAGGTTCCCAACTGCCTGAGCTACCTCTGCATAACTGCGGGTTTGGCCGGGTCTGATATTGCGCAAGACCCGCCACACCCGACGTTGAAACTCCGTGCCCGAGGAGCAATCGAGCGGCGGCAAGGTTTCCGGTTCCTGACCTTGGAGCGCGCGGGCCAGCGCCGTGGTCGCGGTGGCGTGCCACTGGTGAATGTCCGGCGGCAGCGGGACCGCCGCCGTTCCGGACTTTGGCCGCTTCCCAAGGGAAGGAAAATTCAAACCGCACAAGCCTTGCTTGGAATAATGCGCGACGAATTCGCCGTCCGGCGTTGTGATGGGTAACGCCCAGGTATGAGCTCCATTGTTGGTTTTCATAGCAATCTGCAAGCGGAACAAATATAACCCGCTCGGGTTCAAAATCACAAACCCCGGTGCGCTGGCCGGTTCTAAACGCCGGAGCCCTCGGACCTCAACCGGCTTTGGGATTCGGATTTCGTCACCGGTGCTCTTTGAGGAAAACCAGCAGCGTTCCCAACAAGAGCAGAAACAGGATTGCCACAAAGGCGATGAAGCGATTGCGCGCCACGCGTTTCTCATAACGCAGCGACTTGAGCCCCTGAATACCCCCAGCCGCCAGGTAACTGACCAGCTTCGGGTTGGTTGTGGAGGGCCCGCGAAAGTGGTCCCTGATGCGGCGCACCAACGCGGGCAGGTCGTACTTGCGCACCCCCAGTTCGTTATAGTGTTCGGGCGTCGTCGTCGCCTCGCCCCGCGCTTTTAATAAGTGTTGGCCCATCTCTTCGAAAATCGGCTCGTCCGCCGCCCTCGCAGGCGGAGTTGCGGGTTCGGGGGGCGAATGACTAACTTTGCTGCCGTGCGGCAACGCGGTGGACCGCAAGCGCGGTCGCGCATGGTCGCGCTGCATTTGCGCGTCAAGCTGTTGGATTTGCGACTCCAGGCTGGCGATCTTGTCGCTGAGCACCCGTGCGTGGTCGGAAATCGGGTCTGGCTTTTTGCTAAACCACGCCATAACGGCACCCGATTCAGTGGCGCAGGAGAACCGCCAGCAGCATGGCCAACGCGAGCAAGGCCACGGCCGCCAACGGCCAGGTCAGCGCCAGGCCCACCCGGCAAAGCTCCCTGAAACTCTGCGTCGCCAGGAGGGACGACCGCGGCCCGCTGGCACCCGCCGGGCTGGCGGCGCCCTCGAGGACCTGGCCAGACAGCACCGGGAATTTCAGCCGCGCGGCATTCCACTCCATTCGCGCGTTTTCCAGCGTCGTTAAGGCGCGCGTTAGTTCCGTGCTGAAGTTGTCCTTGGTCCACGTCTCTTCGTGAATGGCTCCCAGCTTGGATAGCGCCTCGCGCAAGCCAACCAGCGCCTTGGCCATTTGCTCGGCGTCCCGCCGCGCATTAAACTCGGCCTCTTCCAGCAAGCCCACCCCACGGGTCAGGTTCTGGATGGTCTCTTGCTGGCCGGTTTGAAACTCCATCTGGCGGCGGCGCGTCTCCTCCAGCGCGGCCCGTTGACGCTCCAGTTCCTCCTGCTCCCGCCGCAACTCCGCCAGCTTCTGCTGAGCCTCGGCGACTTTCGAGTCCACCTCCTCACGCGTCGGCGCTCGCTGCGGTTGGCCCGCGCCGAGCGATGTGCCGGAGTAAGGCGACTTGTGCTCTTGCAAATCGCCATCGATAAACTCCGTTGCGTCGTGATTGGAAGACATGGGGATACTTTATGCCGTGCGGCGCGGTGTGTAAAGCAGGCTAAAACAGCTTGCCGACCGCGACCCCGAGAATGGTCAGCGGACCCTGGTCCTCCAGGGTCTCCGTCGCCATGTCCAGCTTTTGCAAAGTCAGCTTCGCGTTCTTGTAGAACTCCTGATCGTTAATGAGCTTGCCCACGGTGCCGTTGCCTTTATTGATCTTCTGCAGAATCTCCTTCAGGTTCGTCATGGACTCGGTCGTCTCACGGTAGAGCGCTTCGTCCTTGACCAGCTTTCCCACTGTGCCCTGGCCGGCGTTAACCTGATCCACGATCTTGCGCGCGTCGGCGACCGTCGTTTTTATCTCGGAAGCCGTATCCTGCAAGTTGCTGATCGTGGCGAGGGCGGTATTGTAGAGCGCTTCGTCTTTGATTAGTTTTCCCATGGTCCCTTTGCCTTGCGAAATCTGGGAAGAGATTTCGAAGGTGATCGCCTGTGCATTAGAGATCGTGGCCGTGAGCGACTCTTTGTTGGTTTGTATGAGGTCCCGGAGCGGCCCGATCAGGGTGTCGATGTTGACGCCGGTGAAACTCTTAGTGAGGTTTTCCACGCCGGACGCTACGTTGTCGATTTTCTGCATCATGGCGCTCAAGTCCGCCTGCTCGGCGGTGGTGACATACTGGTTGTCCTTCAAGGGTTCGCCTTGAGGCGTGCCGAAATCGATCGCAACGAAGTTCTGACCGAGCAAGCCGGTGAACTTGACCGTCGCGGTGCTGTCGGTCTTCACCTCAGCGTCGGAGTGCACTTTCATCCTGACCAGCACCCGATTGGTGGTGATCTGGATCGACTCGACGCGCCCGATTTCGACGCCGGCCATTTTCACGTGGTCGCCGACCTTAAGATCCTGCACGTTGTTGAAGAGGGCGTTGACGTGTTTGCCGTGCCGGAACGACTCAAAGGTGCCCACCCTTTCCAAAAGGATCGCGGCGGCCAGCACGGCCAGGGCAACGAACAATCCAAGGCGGGTTTCAAGGGTGTTTTTCATACTCTATCTTGCTTTGTTCTAAGGGAGATCCATGTCGCTTAAAATCGGCATGGAGGAATTGCTTGACGAGCGGATCCGGGCAGCGCTCCACCTCATCGGGCGTGCCGATGGTTAGGATCCGGCCCTGGTTGATGACGGCAATGCGGTCGGCCACGCCGAAGGCCAGGTCCCGATCATGCGAGACGACCAGCGAGGTGACGCCAATCCGGTCCTTGAGATGGACAATCTCCTGGGCGATGACCACGGCTGACAACGGATCGAGCTCGCTGGTGGGTTCATCATAGAGAATCAGTTGCGGCTCGATGACCAGCGCGCGAGCAATGGCGACGCGCTTCTTCATGCCGCCGGAAAGCTCGCTGGGCATCTTCTCTTCGGCATCCTTCAGGCCCACGACCTCGAGTTTCTCGGCGACGATGCGAGCGATCTCTTCGGGGGGGCGGAGGCGATGTTCGGCGAGGTAAAGCCCAACGTTCTCCCCGACCGTCAGCGAATTCAGCAAGGCGCCGGATTGAAAGACCATGGCCATGCGGTACTTGCTCATGACTTCGGGGGATTGAATAGGCTGGCCTTCGATCAGGATTTCCCCGGCGTCCGGTTCCTCCAACCCGATGAGATGCTTGAGCAGGACGGTTTTCCCGCTGCCGCTGGGCCCCATGATGACGAATATCTCACCTGGCCGAACGTCGAAGTCCAGCCCCTGGAGGACCTCCTGTCCGCCAAAGGACTTGCGCAGCCCGCGCACCTGGACGCCGACGCCCTGTTGATTGGGGGAGGAACCGTTCATTACCTGAGCAGAACCCGAGTCAGGAGATAATCAAAGATGACGATCAACACGATGGAGTTGACGACTGCTTTGGTGACCGAGCGGCCGATGCCGCGCGGCCCGCCCTGAGTAATCAGGCCTTGGTGGCAGGAGACGACCCCAATGATGAGACTGAACACGAACGCCTTGAAGACACCATTCGCCACGTCTTTAAAGTCAACCGTATCGCGAAGCGCGGAGAAGAACGCTTCGAAGGGGACGGCGATCCGGTCATTCGCCGAGGCTACAACCGCGCCCCCCAGCCAGCCGGTGAGGATGGCGAGCGTCACCAGCATGGGCAGGGCGACAGCGATCGCGACCATGCGCGGCAGCACCAGGTAGTGGATCGGGTTGATGTTCATCGTGCGAAGCGCATCGATTTCCTGATAAACGCGCATGGAGCCGATTTCCGCCGCCATAGCCGAGCCGATGCGGCCGGCAATCAGGATCGCCATCATCACGGGCGCCAGTTCCTTGGCGAGGGAATAGCCAACGACCCCGCCTACGTAACTCCCCAAACCGCGCTCGACCAGCAGTGGGCCAGTCTGCAGGGCCATGACGCCGCCAATGAAAAAAGAAAGGATGCAGACCATCAGCAGGCTGGCGGGACCAATCTCGAAGAACTGGTCGAGTACCTTCGCGCGCTGGCGCCACGTCAGCGGCAGCGCCACCAGCGTGCGCCAGAACAGTAGTACCATTTCTCCGATGTTTTGAAACATACTCCGACAGCTAAAACTATAGTTATATCAAATAGGTTTTTCTAACCCGTGCAATCTAACCCGTCCGGTGCGTCTTCACTACCAGGTCTTCGCCGGCGCGGTCTGCGCGCCCGAGCGCGCCGCCGCTCCCGTCTTGCCCAAGGGAATATAGAACAAACGCACACGTTTGCCTTCGGGACTGGAGTGATACTGGAAAAGGCCGAACAGGAGCGAGCATTTTTTGGTATCGGGGGTCGCTTCATGCCGATACAAATTCCACAGGAGCGATTGGCTGGCGGCGCCGGTCCTTGGATTGTTTTCGGACCGCCAGACCGACCAGAGCGGCGAGTAATCGCGCTCGATGCTCTTGCTTGCGGGCAAGATCGGTTCGAGCGGGGCAAGGATCTGCAGCCGGCTGTTTCCATTAAAATCGTGGCGGTGGGTGAAGAATGGCCAGAAATCGATCCGCCGCAAGGTCGCGTCCGTTTCGGTGTTCTTCTCCTTCAGGTCTGAATAAAGGTAAAAACAAATTCGGGTGCGCCGCCTGTCGAGTTGATCAGAGTTCTGGCGATTGTACTTATAAATCGGCCACAGATAGAACTCGCTCTCCAGCGTGGCATTGTGGGCCCGGCTATAGAGGGGCCAGACACGCGTCGTGGTCTTGCCTTCGCCGCGCGCGAAGACGATGAGCGGCCAGGGCGCGTCCCATTCGCGGTATTTCATCTCCCGATCATCGATGTAGTTGAAGAATGGCCAAATGATGGTGGTCGAGTCCCGCTGCGGTGAGCGGAGCAGGCAGTACGCGGGAATTGACCCTTGCTGCCACTGTGGGTTCGTGGTGCCGATCCCGCTCTCGTCGTTGAAGAAAAGCGGCCAGAGCGCAAAGAAACTGTCGTGCCCGCTGATGGTCTTGACGTCGTTGAAGCCGTTTGTCTGGGTGGTGACGTCTTTGTGCTCCTTCCCCGCAAGTGGCCAAAACTGCCAGCCATGCAAACCGTCGCCGTGGCGAAGACTAAAGATCGGCACTAGATAGTTATCCGTCACCACGTCCCTCTTCCGCGTCCGGCTGTACAGGGGCCACATGACGAAAACTATATCGTCCCGGAAAAGCCGGTTCATCAGGTGGCCGTAAATGGGAAAGACTGACGTGTAGTTCTGGTTTGTGTCCGAGGAGCGCTGCTGCAAATACACAGGGAAAAGGCTGAAGCGGTTCCGGGAGGTCTCCTGTTGTGTGGGACCTCCAGCGAAACTCAGCAATTGAAAGAACTGCCAGCGGTATTGCTCGCCGTAGCGATCGTAGGTCATTAACGGATACAAAAAGTCGAACTCTTCGGATTCCGTTTCCGGGGATCGCGCGTAGGAAAACAGAGGGGGCACCGCCCAGATTCGCTGCTTTACTTTTTGCTCTGAATAGAAGAACGGCCCCACTGCCTCCGTCCGGTGCCCGGGCGCGAACGTCAAATCGAACTCGTCAAATAACGGGCCGGCGTGCAGCGATTCCGCCCTCGCGATATCCGCAGACACACTGCCTGCCAAGCCCAGACCAAGCAGGACAAGGCAGCGCATGACCCAAGAGCCTGCGGAGGCGTGCCATCCCCGCCGCAGTTTTTGTGGGTCAGAGGCCAGATTCCAGGTGCATCTCATTTCCAGGGTGGTTGAGCTTAGAACAGACGGGAACACTGTCAAGGGCCTGCAGCGGCGGGCGATAACGTTATCGAAGGGGCCATATTCGCCCAAAAACCCTCAAAACATAGGGATTGACAGCAAACGGTATTTCTATACTCTGGTTGCACACTTGAGGTTTTTACCTCGGTTCCTCCCGACCCAGTGTCGATAGTGCATTGTCGGCACTGGGTTGTTTTGTCTTCCCGCGTGGACGCATCAGCAGGTTCAAAAGCGCCGGAAGAAACGTTAACCCGGCGATCATACACGTCGCCAGTCCAGCGGTCATGACGCAGCCCAGGCTGTAGATGCCTCGATGCTGCGCGAGCATCAGACTGCCGAAGCCCGCCATCGCCGTCAATCCGGACACGAGCACCGCTTTGCCGGTGCTGCGCCCCAGGATATTGGGCGTCTGCTCTTCGGCGAACCGGTTGAGAATGTGAATGCCATTGGTCACGCCAATCCCGATGACGAGCGGGAGAGTCATGATATTCGCCGGGTTGAGCGGGACGCCCAGCCACCCCATCAAGCCACCTAGCCAAAGCGAACCGATGGCCACCGGCACGAGCGCGAGCGCGACGCAAATCAGACTGCGGAAATGAACAAACACCAGGAGCGCAATTGCCCCCAGCGAATACCACGCTGCTTCCTGGTAACTGTCCTTGAGCAGCGCGGTGTAATGGTAGAGCTGCACGGGGGTGCCGGTCACGTTTGGATAGATCTTTCCCACCTCATCGATGAATACCTTTTGAACCTCACGCTTCCAAACATTGCCCTTGGGATACACCATCAGCAGGTATTTGCCGGTGACGCCAATGAAGCGGTCGTGCAAGGCTTGCGGCAAATCTGCCACGCTCAATGGAGCGCGGTTATCCTGAGTGCGCAGGGCCTGGAACGTGTCGCGCACATCGGCAAACAGACTTCGTTGATACTCCGCCAGCTTGAGCGAGTTCGCTGCGAGCCGCCTGGTGTCGCCCCGCAACATCTCCTTGCGCAGCGCCAGGATGGCATCTGCAACGGAACCGAGTTCCTTGCGCAGAGCGGGCTCGTCTTGCGGGATTACTTCCAGCGCTGCGTGGAGGTAGCCCCGCAGGGAGTAGAGCGTGCCGCTCAGTTCCTGGAGATCGACCGGCTTGGGGTCCGGAGCCTCAAAGCACACCGACGCGAGATCCTGCTTGATGTCCTCGATCGTGGCCAGTTTGCGGGTCTGGTCCTCATTCAAAAAGCCAGTAATGGAATCGATGCTGGAAACCGCCGGCAGGTTGGTGAGCTGCTGCTCGAACGCGACGGCCTGCTCCAGGTTGGTGGCGATTACCGCGCCGAACAACACGGACTTGGGCGTCGAGTTGATAAGGTCCTTCTCATATTCCACGGCCGCCAAGCCTTCGCTCTGCATGTTGAGCAGGTTGTAGTCAAAATAGACCTTGTGGAGCTGGGTTGCCGCTAGCGCGCATAGCACCAGGATGACACCGGCGGTCCAGAGCGGCCGTCGTAACCAGAGGTTCTCGATCCGCGCCCGCTTCTCGGCCAGTTCGCCCTGTTCGTGATCCACCACATTCTGTCGTCCGCGCAACAGCAGCACCGGCAGCATGGTCATCATCGGAACCAGGCAGACGATCAATCCGCCGCCGCAGATGATCCCCATTTCCTGGATGCCCTTGAAGTCGGTTAGCCCCATCGCCAGGAACCCGCCAGCGGTGGTCAATCCGCCCGTCAAAATGCCTTGCCCGGTATAAACCATGGCTTTGGTCAAGGCGGCTTCCTCGCTGCTGCCGTGGCGCAACTCCTCTTCGTAACGGGAGATCAAATGCACGCCGTAGTCGATGGCCA
>CZKM01000707.1_pt2 | contig 9478 bp, 5 predicted proteins | sample 1122481 | NCBI WGS metagenome assembly CZKM01 (sample SAMEA3539301, study PRJEB10725) | soil metagenome | biome: tundra; feature: field; material: soil | place: USA | collected 2010-05 | depth 0.15 m | reverse complement strand
TAGCGATTGGCTTGGGCCTGAACGAGGTTTATCAAGGCTTGTTGGTAGGCCTGTTCCGCGGTTAAAAGCGAGAGAAAGCCGGCATAACCGGACTCGAATTGCTTCTGGGCCAAATCCAAGCTGACCTTAGCGGCGTCTCGCGCAGCCGCAGCGGCGCTAAGGCCATTGGCATCCTCTTGGAGTGCATTCAACGTGTCGGCGACGTTCTGGAAGGCGGTGAGGACCGTGGCCCGGTATTGTTCGGCGGCCTGCGTATAGGCTGCCCGGGCGGCCCGTTCCTTGTGCAGCAAAGCGCCGCCCTGGAAAATGGGCTGGGACACTCCCCCGGCCAGAGTCCAGAAGGCGTTACCGCTGGAAAACATCTGGCCGGCCTCCAGGGCCATAGTCCCGGCATCGGCGCTCAGCGTTATATTCGGCAGGCGGTTGGCGACGGCGATGCCAACCTGGGCACTGGCGGCGTGCAGGCTCTCCTCGGCCTGGCGGACATCCGGCCGTTGGGCGACGAGTTGCGACGGAAGGCTCACGGGCAGTTCCTGTGGCAGTTGCAGGCTGGCCAGCTCGAACCGCGCGGCGGGCTCCTGGCTGGGGAAGCGGCCGGAAAGCACGGCCAAAAGATGGCGTTGCTGGGCGAGTTGCTTGAGCAAGGGCGGAAACGTCGCGGCGACTTGCGCGAGCTGAGACTCTTGCGCAGCGACGTCCAGCCGGGCGGCGTATCCCTGCGCAAACTGCACGCGCAGGGCTGTCAGCATGTTCGAGTTCACGGTCACCAACTGGCGCGTGGCTTCAATCTGTCCGCGCAAGGCCGCTTCCTGGATCGCGGCGGCGACGACGTTTGCGCTCAGTGTGATGTGGGTCGCGACCAGGGCAAAGCGCGCCTGGCCCTCTTCGGCCTTCAAGGACTCCACCGTCCGGCGGTTGAGTCCAAACACGTCCGGCACGTAGGACACGTTCACCTGAGGCGTATAGAGGCTGAAATACAACGCTCCGGAGTTGGGTGTGGGCGAAATCTCTTGCGAGGTTCTCTGGCGAGCGGCCGAGAAGGCTGCGCCGATATTGGGATAATAGCTGCCTTTCTGGACCAGGACATTTTCTTTGGCGGCCGTCAGGGCCGCTTGCGCCGCCTTGATGGTCGGGTTGTTGCTGAGCGAGAGCTCAATCAGGTCATTGAGCGGCTTGGAGTGAAACAAAGTCCACCATTCTCCCGGAATGTCGCTGCCGCTCACGAAGCGTTGCGGTTCGCCACCGGTCACGTTGGTTGTGCCGCTGGTGGTCGAGAGCGGGGTCGGCGTATAATCCTTAACCTCTGGAGCAGGCGGCTTTTTGAAATTGGGACCCACGGCGCAGCCGGCCAGAAGCACGGTTAGCGCGGCGGTGATGATGCAAGATATGACACGCATGGATGTAGCTCGGGTATATGCACCGTTCATATCACACCTCCAGCCGATCCGTCGGTCTGGCGACAACGAGGTAAAGCGCGGGCATGAGAAACACGCTGATGAGAAGGCGTGTGAACAGGCCGCTGACAATGACCAGCGCGAACGGCCGCTGGGAATCGGTGCCGACACCGGTAGCGATCGCCGCCGGCACAAGCCCCAAGGCGGCCACCAGCGCCGTCATCATGATCGGTCGGAGCCGCAGGATCGCGCCGTCGCGAATCGCTTGACGGAATTCCATCCCGCCCTCGCGCAGTTCGTTCACGTAGGAGATATAGACCACCGCCGTCTGGACCGAGACGCCGAAGAGGGCCAGGAATCCGATCCCGGAGGAAACCGAGAACGGCGTGTGCGTCAACCACAGCGCCACAATGCCGCCCACCGGGGCAGACAGCAACACTCCCAGGACGGTGATCAGCGGAAACTTGAAGTTGCGGTAGAGTGCGAAGAGCAGCAGAAAGATCAGGAACAAGGTCAGAGGCAGCACGAGGTTGAGCTGCCGCCGGGACGCGGTGTAATCCTTGTATTCTCCGCCCCAGTCGAGCCGGTAACCTTCCGGGAGCGGGACTTGCGCCTGGACTTGCTGCCGGGCATCGTCCACCGCGCCGGCGAGGTCGCGGCCTTCGACCGAGAATTGCACGCCGATATAACGCGAGTTATCCTCGCGGTAGATGAAGGAGGCGCCGTTCTGCACACTGATGTCGGCAAATTCCTTCAAGGGGATTTGCGAGCCGTCCGCCGTGCTGACGAGGATGTTCTTGATTTCCTCGGGGTTGTCCCGGAACTGCCGTTCCAGGCGCACGACGAGGTCGAATTGCTTTTCGCCTTGCACGACTTGGGTCGCGGCAGCCCCGCCGACGGCCGCCTCAATCAGGCCGTTGATGTCGGAGACATTCAGGCCGTAACGGGCGATCTTGGCGCGGTCAATGTTCACCGTCAGGCTCGGCTGGCCGAGTTCCTGGACCAGCGTGATCTCTTTGATCCCGCGCACCCCTTCCAGCACGCGCTTGATCGCCTTGCCTTTCGTTTCGAGCGTCTCCAAGTCCGTCCCGAAGACCTTGACTGCCAGCGCGCTTTTCAGGCCGGTTTCGGCTTCATCCACGGCATCTTCGGCTGGCTGTGTGTAATTGAAGATGATGCCGGGAAACGCCTGGAGTTTCTCGTTAACGGCCTCGATCAGTTTCGCCTTCGTGCGATAGGCCCCTTTCCATTCACGGTACGGCTTGAGCCCGACGAAGAATTCCACGTTGAAAAAGCCGGTCGGGTCCGTGCCGTCATCGGGCCGGCCGTGCTCGGAGGCCACCGCCGTGACTTCGGGGAACGAGCGGAGAATCTGGCGGACTTGCGGCGCGATCTTGCTCGATTCCTCAAACGAGATGGTATAGGGCATCGTGGCGCGAATCCAGAGCGCGCCTTCGTCCAAGTGCGGCATGAACTCGGCGCCGATCCGGGGAACGAGCAGCAGTGAGCCCCCGAGTACCAGCACTGATGCCAGCGTGGTGGCCCAAGGGTGGGCGAGGCAGAAATCAAGACCTTTGGTATAGGCTGATTTGACGGCTTCGAAGCCGGGGTTGCGGCGCTCGCGCAAGCCTTTGCGGAAGGCCCACAAACAAAGCACCGGCAGCAGCGTCAGCGTGATAATCAGAGAGCCGACCAGCGCGAAGATCATCGTGTCGGCCATCGGCGTGAAGAGCTTGCCCGACGGCCCCGAGAGAACGTAGATCGGCAGGAAGCCCGCGATGATCACCGCGACCGCGTAAAAGATCGGCCGGTCCACTTCGGCGGCGGCGTCCGCGATGACTTCCATGAGCTTGAACGGCTGGCCTTGGCGCACGGCGACCTGGCGGAAGATGTTTTCCACCATCACCACCGCGCCGTCCACCAGGATGCCAAAGTCCACCGCACCGATGGATAGCAGGTTGGCCGAGACGTCGCGCAGGTCGAGGCAGATGAAGGCGAACAACAACGCCAGCGGAATGGTGGTCGCGACAATCAGGCCGGCGCGAACGTCGTAGAGGAAAAAGACCAGCACGACCACCACGAGGACCATGCCGCGCAGGAGATTCTGCTCGACCGTCTCCGTGGTCAGCGAAATCAGATCGCTTCGATCGTAGAAGGTGTGGATCTTGACGTCCTTGGGCAGGACGTTCCGGTTGAGGTCCTGGGTTTTTGCTTCAACCCTCGCGAGTACCTCCTGGGTCTTCTCGCCCGTGCGCATCAGGATGACACCTTCCACGGCGTCGTCCTGGTCCTGGTAACCGAACTGGCCCAGGCGCGGCGCGTAGCCGATCGCTACACGCCCGATGTCCTTTACCAAAATGGGGACGCCATTGTGGACCGCCAGCACGACGTTGCCGATGTCCTCCGGCGTGTGCAGCCGGCCCAGGCCGCGAACGTAATAGAACTCTCCGCCTTCGGAATAGAACCCGCCTCCGGCGTTGCCGTTGTTGGCCCCAAGCGCGGTCACGATCTGCGGGACGGAGAGCCCGGCGCCGGCAATCTTCACCGGGTCAACCAGCACCTGATACTGCATCGTCTGGCCGCCAAGCCCCGAATCGTCAGCCACACCCGGGACTGACTTGTATTGGCGCTCGACGATCCAGTCTTCGATGGTCTTGAGTTCCATCGGTGAGCGGTCGGGACTTTGCAGCACGTAGCGGTAGATCAAGCCTGACGGCGAAAACAGCGGCGCTACGGAGGGTGTCACGCCGTTGGGCAGGTTCAGGTCTGCGATGCGTTGGAAAACTTGCTGCCGCGCGAAGTAGTTGTCCGTGCCGTCGCGAAAGGTCAGCAGCACGTCCGACAGTCCGTAGAGCGAGATGGAACGGAGGATCGTCATCTTCGGGATGCCGTTCATCTCAACCTCGATCGGCACCGTGATCAGCCGCTCGATTTCCTCGGCGGCGCGGCCGGGCCATTGCGTGATGATCTCAACCATCGGCGGGGAAAGGTCCGGGTAGGCTTCGACTGGCAGCCGATTGAGGGACCAGGTCCCGGTGCCGATCAGGAGGAAAGTAGCAAGGATAATCAGGAACCGCTGTCGCAGCGAGGACGCGACGATACGATTGATCACCGAGGCCGAACGCCGCTGTCCTTCCGGCAATGGGAGTTCGGGAGGGTTCACTGGTTTTGCATGAATTGAAGGAACAGGCCGCCCTCGGCGACAACCTGATCCCCCGCCGTAAGGCCGGCAGTGGTTTCATACCGGTCGCCCACCCGGCTTCCGAGCGTGATGCGACGGCGCGAGAAACTGGTGTCGGCATTCGCGAGATAGACAAACGGCAGGTTCTCGTCGTCGCGCAGCACCGCCGAGACGGGCACCAGCAACCCCGTTTGCTCGTGGCGCGAATGGATCAACACGCGCACATACATCTGCTTCTTCAGGAGGTCCTTCGGGTTCTTGGCCACCACGCGCACCCCGATGGCACGGGTGCTGGGGTCAACGATGGCTGAGATGTAATCCACCGTCCCGGGCAGGTTGGTCACCGAGGCGCTGGTGACGATCTCGGCCGGGTCGCCCTCCTCGACAGCGGCGAGATCGGACTCAAAAAGGTTCGCCATGACCCAAACCTGGGAAAGGTCCGCGACGGTGAAGCACGGTGTTGTGCCTGCCTCCAAGAGTTCGCCGGGCGTGATCAGCTTCTCCACGAGGGTTCCGGCGAGTGGCGAGCGAATGTCCCCGGTCAGGTTGGGCATGGGCCGGTTCTCCTGGATGGCCTGGATCGTGGCCGCATCCACACCGAGAGAGTGAAGCTCCTCCAACGCTGCCTCCCGGTCGGCTTCGGCATTCGCGGCATCGGTCTGGGCCTGCTCGACCTCCTTCCGCGAGAGATTGTTGTGTGAAAGCTGCTCGGCCAGGTCGGCGATGCGGCGGGCGTTTTTCGCGGTCGCCACCGCCTTGCGGTAAGTGCTGATCGCTGTGGCGTAATCCGGCGAGGCCACCGTCGCCAGGATGTCGCCGACCTTGACCTTCGCGCCAAGCGAGACCACGAGCCGCGAGACCGGCCCTCCAACCGGAGCCAAGACAGTGGTCGCTTGATCGCCGTCGAAGCCCACCGTCCCCGTCGTTTCAATCGTGCGGCGGAAGGCGGACGGCTTGATGGTTCCGGTTTGGAGTTTTTGTCGCTGCGCAGCGGTTAAGACGATGTTGCTGGCCACCGCGGCGCGCGCCGGAGCCGCTTCCGCGGCAGGAGAGGGTGAGACCGCGGCAAGCAGGACTGCGCTGATCGCACATGCACCCACAAAGGGGAGAGTTCGCGCGGAGCGGTGCTCAGCGCTCCGAACCAACGGCTCATGGGAAGCCTCGACCGCCAACCTGAGACGCGCATCGAGACCAGGAACTTCGTTGCGCAGCCGTCTCCGGCGGCCAGTTTGGGCGGCGTCTCGCCGCCAGAAAGATGCGCAGCGCGCCCGGCGACACAATGACGTCGAGAGTCTTCTAGCATTCATGTTATGATGTTCTGCGGGCAACCGATCTGTCCGCAATTGGGATTTTGGACTCCAAACGTTGGAAACCAGGACAACGGCCGAGGGCTAAGCGCCGAGCCGCGGAGTCTTGCGACTCGCCTTAAGCCACGACCGACAGAAGGGAGGCGAGTGCCGGCGGAGCGCGGCTGGGGGAAGCAAGATACGTGAAATCCATCATGGCGATGGACTCCATCCGTGACGCCGGATCAAACGAGGACCGAACGGACGCAGTGACGACCGGCACCGATTGAGGCAAGTCCACATGGCCTTTGACAAACAGGCAAAGGAAACAGCTATCCGAAGCTGCTTTCCCGCCATGATGCAATGCCTGGTGGAACCCGCCGTTCGCCGCCAGCAACTCGAACAGCAAGAGCGCTGCGGCCAACGCACCGGCCAAGACGCGGGCGGCAGCAACGAACCGGTTGACTTTGAAGCGTGTCACGCTAGGGATAGCATCCTATGCCTGCATTGCCGCGTCAAGCAGTTCGTAAATCGTTCAGTCGCGATCGGCCAGACCAGCCGCCATTGCGGGTTACAGTATGGCTCCAGAGGCAGGGCTCGAACCTGCAACTTTCCGGTTAACAGCCGGACGCTCTACCATTGAGCTACTCTGGATGCCAGAGAAGGGCGCAATCTACAAAGGAGCATCCGGCGCGTCAAATAGATTTTGGGAGCATTCCAATGCCGGGTTTCCAGGATGGCACACTGTCCCGCTTTACGGCGGGGTGCGCACGCGGTAGTAGCGGGCTGAATGACCGGCCAGCGCGCCGACATCGGTAATCTGCACGATGCCGCCGGTGCCGGACACATTGTTGGTAAGCGTGTTCCAGAAGCCGCCCACCGGATTGGTCGTCCACTGCACGCGGTAGAGGGCGAGCGGCATGCTGGTGAAGCTGATGCGGAGGTCCTGGTTGCTGCGCTGGATGCCGGTCAGATTCGGTGTGGCGAGAAGGGCCTGTTTAACGGCTTGCAACAGCGGATCGCGTTGGCCGGCAGGCTGGCTGGAGCGGTAGCCCTCGCCCAGTTCCCAGATCATCACCCCTCCCAAACCGCGGTTGCGAGCGTAGCTGACTTTTGCCTGGCAGGTGTGCTCATCATCGTACGATATGAAATTGTCGTTGGCCGAGCCGGTGTTGTCGATGCTCAGGTACGCCGCCTGCGCCGCCGGGTCCCAGTGGTAGAGGTTGGATTGATAATAGGTGGACATGATGGAAGCGTAGGAAATGGAGGAATTCGTGGGCGCAATAGTCCAGCTCTGGCGGGGAAGGGCGGCCCCGCCAGTGGAGGTGCCGGTGCCGCCGGACCAAACGTTGCCATAGAAAGCAATGCCGATGCCGAGCTTGGAGGCAGCGACGCCGGCGGCGACGAAGGAATTAACCATCCCGTCGGTGGAGGGAACCAGGCCGCCAGTGCTGGGGAAACGATAGCCGCCATCGTAAATCGGGGCGTTGAACCAAGTCACCCAGCCGGGCCATGTGCCCGCCAGATCATAGGTCATCAGGTTGATCTGGTCGAACTGGCCTTGGAGCGAGGCGAACCACGACGGCTGCTGCGCGGTCGCCACCGTGAGCAAGCGGTGTGGGCTGAAACCGTTCAGCGCCAAGCGCAGATCGTTCACGAAGTTGGTGTATTGCGTGACGTCGGAGGAGTTAAGCGGCTCCCAATCGATGTCAATTCCGTCGTAAGCGTACGTGGACATGAAATTCACAAGGTTGGTAATAAAGGTGGCGCGGTGGGCATTGATGGTCGCGCCGAGGAAGCCGCCCGAGCCGCTTCCCGCGACGCAGATCAGCACCTTCCGGCCCGCCCCATGCGCCCGCGACACCAGGTCATTCGAACGTGCCACAGTGATGTTATTCAGGGTGGTGTTGAGCGTGCCGTCGGAATTGGGAGCGATCGAGAAGTGGATGACGTGGGTAAGGGCTGTGAAATCAACAGCGGAAGCTGGCATAGCGCTTTGCCGATACCCGGGATAATAGCCTGTGCTCCAAACATCCGCGCAGGCCGGGGTGGAAGGGAAGGACAAACTGCCGGCTAATGCCAGTCCGACCGCCGCGCGGTGGAAGAGTGCTGGCCTGAAACGCATGTCGGTTCCTGTACCAGATCGCACGCCGCCAGTCGAGCCATTTGGCTGTGATACGCTGACTCCGTGAGACGAAGAGGCAGCATCGCGGAAGGTAACGGAAGAACTAGCTTGCGTTGGGCCAGCGACCTTCGATATGAGGTCAGAGATGAATACAGGCGACACACCGAACCAATCCCATCCCCATGGCGTTTCCCGGCGGAAGTTCATCGCGGCGGGCGGCGCGGCTGCCGCGGCGTTCACAATCGTGCCGCGGCATGTGCTGGGCGGTGCGGGATTCGTGGCTCCAAGTGAAAAGATTACCGTGGCGCATATCGGCTGCGGCACAGAGGGATTAAGGGAAATGCCGGACATGCTCAGGCTGCCAGAGGTTCAGATTGTCGCCGTGTGCGACCCCGTCAAGGAGAGTCACGACTATGTGGACTGGTCCAAGGACGGCCTGCGCGCAACCATCGCCGAGGCCCTGGGCAAGCCGGATTGGCGGCGGGGCGCACCTGGCATTCCCGGCGGACGCGATGTCGCCAAGGAAGTCATCGAGACCTACTACGCCAGCCAAAGGCGGTCGGACAAGTTCAACGGCTGTGCCGCCTATGCTGACTTTCGCGAGTTGTTGGAAAAGGAGAAAGACGTTAATGCCGTCAAGATCATGACGCCCGACCACCTGCACGCGACGATTGCCATTGCGGCGATGAAGCAGGGCAAGCATGTCATGATGCACAAACCCATCGCCAACCGGCTACAGGAAGCGCGGCTGGTCCTCGAGACCGCCCGCAAGACGAAGGTCGCGACGCATTTTCTGCCGGCGAGTGACGGCGCCAACATCCGGGAGATCAAGGGCTGGATTGACGCGGGCGCAATCGGCAGGCTGCGGGAGATTCACAACTGGTCGAACCGGCCGGTATGGCCGCAATATGCGACTATCCCGACCGACACGCCACCGATCCCGGCAGGCTTCGACTGGTCATTGTGGCTCGGGCCATCGCTGGACCGACCGTATCATCCGCACTACACGCATGCCGTGTTCCGTGGCTGGTATGAGTTCGGCGGCGGTGCGCTGGCCGACATGGGCCATTACAGTCTCTGGCCAGTCTTCACCCTCTTCGAGCTGGACGCGCCGGTCATGGTTGAGTCACGGCCCAGCCACCTCTGCACGCTCGCGGACAACGTATCCGTGAAGATCAAGAACGATTATTCGTTCCCCGCCGCCTGTACGATTCGCTTCAAGTTCGCCGCCAAGGGCGCCAGGCCGCCGCTGGACCTATTCTGGTATGATGGTTCGATGCGGCCACCGACGCCCGAAGAGTTGGAGGCGGACAACAAAGACCTGCCAACTGAAGGGATGATGTTCGTAGGTGACAAAGGTAAGATCCTTGCCGGCTTCCGCGGCGACGATCCGCACATCATTCCCGAGAAGAAGATGCAGGAATACCGGGCGGCGGAGAAACTGCCGGGCGCGGGGCGGCAACCGCAGCCGAGTCAGGCCCGACGCGACGCC
>CZKM01000205.1_pt2 | contig 9572 bp, 2 predicted proteins | sample 1122481 | NCBI WGS metagenome assembly CZKM01 (sample SAMEA3539301, study PRJEB10725) | soil metagenome | biome: tundra; feature: field; material: soil | place: USA | collected 2010-05 | depth 0.15 m | reverse complement strand
CACAAGCCCCAACTGCTGCGGTCCGAATTGGCCAGCAAGCCGCTGGTGCCCTGGTAAAGCAATGTGAAGCCGCCCCCGCCGGCCTGGTTCGCGGTCGTGGCGTTGGACCCTTCGAGGGTGATGGTCAGCGGGTCGCGCGCCGGCGTATCCCCGGCCGTGGCGAACTGGAACCCGGTGATGATGCTGGCCCCCAGTTTGGGGGTAATCACGAATCCGGTATTGACGCCGGAATCATTGGCCCCGTCCTGTGATCGGTTGAAATACTTATTCGTGGTGCTGCCATCGACGAGGTTGCCGGCTCCCTCGCCGGTGTTGAAGTCCGTGCCGCTGACCGCCAGGATATTGGTGCCGCCCTTGGTCGTTTGTTTCACCGCCACCACAGTATCCTGGGAGGACAGGATGTTATATCCCGAAGAGTTCTGAGCCGTGAGGTTGGACATGTCGATGACGTCACCCTTTCGGCTTCGCGGCAGCACATCGAGATTGGTCACCTTGCCATTGACGATCGTCCCCTGGACCGTGGTTTGAAACGGCGCGTGCACGAGGAAATCTCCGTTCCATCCGGCCGGCCAGGCGGGCAGGAGCAGGATCGTATGACCGTCCGCCTGCAGGATCATTTGCTGCAGGCCGTTCTCGCCGTTGCCGCCGTTATCCTCATCCGGCGCGTAATCGTTTCTGGCGACCCAGAAGGCGGGGAATGCCTGGGCCGGATCCTGGCTGCTGGTAAAATTGACGCTGACATAGCTCTTGGCCACGGAAGCCAAACCGACCATCGCGGACTGGATCGGGTCCTGGACCCAGCAACCGGACTGGGTTTGCTTGCGGGCGTTGAAACTGTCGAGCCCCACCTGGAAACTCGGCTTACCGAGGCCATAGAGGCGGAAGGGGTATATGGAGTATAGCTCCGGGTTTTCGCCGTTATGGCTGGCGTTGGTTTGCACGCCGGTATAGGGCAGGAGCAGCGTCTTTCCATTGGTGGTGACTTGCGGCAGGGGCGGAAGCTGTTGCAGCAGATTTGACCAGGAGGCGACCTGCGCGCTGCTCACAATATTGTTTGGCAGCGTGATCATGCGTTGCAAGACAGCCTGCAGGCCCGCGATATCGGGCGCCGGGTCGTGAACCTTCCAGAACATCTCGATGGCATTATCCGGGTCCAGCAGGAGTTTGCCCTGGGCATCGCGCCCGAAGTGCTGGTCGAAGAACTGGAGCCCGGCCGAGGCAATCGGCACCAGTGTTTGTTGCGCAAAGGCGGCGTCGCCGGTGTATTCGTAGTAATCGAGCATCATCATACTCAGCTCGAGAATGGGTGTGAAATAGTGGGCGGTGAAATTCGCGGCGACCTCCGGTCCCATGTAAGGCAAGCCGCCCCAGAACGGAGAGGTTTCCTGAAAATAAGCGCCGCCATGACCGTAGTAGCCAGTCACCTGGACGGCATTGGAAGCCAACATCCCGTAATACATGTTGAACAATGGCTGCATGATGTCGAAGTCGCCCGCCTTGAGCCGCGGCCAATACATGGCCCGGGTGTTCTGGAACCAATACTGGCCGCCCCAAGCCCGCGCGTCGGCGTTGCGGCTCGTGCTGGGATTGTCCACCACAAAGATCGAGCCATTAAATTTGATGGGATAAGCGCCCCGGCCAGCGCAGGCGGTAACAAAACGTTGCAGCACGTAGCCCTGGGTGACATTGGTGGCGGTCTGATCGCCCCGGACGAAAATCCAACTCCGGTGCCAGAACTGATTCCACCAAGCCTGGTGGGCCGCGCGGGTCTGCTCTAAATCCAGCGCGCTCAATTGGGACTCGTTTTGGCTCAACGCTGTGACCCACTGATTCGTCGTCGCCGTTATGGCGGTCAAAGGATAAATGCACACCATCTGGGAAAGGGCCGGCGTTGCCGAGGTCAGATTAGTGCTGGTCTGATTGGTAAGGCCGGCGCCGGCAATGGCGGCGCCGAAGGTCAGGTTGGCCACGTGCGGGTTGGCCGGCGAACTGTTCCGGTGAAACCACACGATCTGGTTTGTCTGTCCTGCCATCGTCACGTCCTCCACGCTCGGCGTGCGCCAGTTCTCGGCTTTGACCAAGAGGGTGAACGGTTGCGCATTGGTCGCCTCGACTCGAATCACGGGGTTGTTGGCATCAACCCAGACGCGGAGGTTGGCCGTGCCTTCCTGCACCTGGATCTCTCCAGTGCGAAGTTTCAGGACTTGCAGGAACGGGCTGAGGGTGCGGGGCGGGTTTAAGGAAACTCGCACCTTGCCCACCTTCATCAATCCCGAGTCGCTGGTAACGTCATCAGCCCAGGCATCCGTCTTGCCGATATAGAAAACCAGGTCTCCGTTCGTCTCCGTCCAAACATTCAGACCGATATCGCCATTGCCGATGGGCATGGACTGATCATAATTCGTGCCGGGGACATTCCAGCTCACGTTGTTCGTGTCGAGCCAGGGATTGATATCCGGCAGGACCATCTGCTGAGATACATTCAAACTCCCGGCGCCGGAGAAATGCACGCTATCCCGCGCCGCATTCCAGATTCCCGCCGGTTGCGAGACGCCGCCGATATACAAGCGCGCGACGGTATTGGTTCCCGTGTTGGCCAGATTCAGCACCCCATCCACGAATACATAGGCGTCGGTAGCAATCGCATTGGAATTTTGCAGGACGCACGTCGCGCCCGGCACCACGACCAAATCGCCCGCGCCTAAAGTCCCGCTCCTGGCGACCGTCACCGTGCCGTTGGATACCATCGTGCCTCCGGTGTAGGTATTTGGCCCGGCGAGGGTCAGCGCGCCCGAACCGGTCTTGAGAAGCGCACCTATTCCGCTCACGCTGCCGCCCAAGGTTATGGAACCCGAATTTAAGCCGAAAGTGGTGTTTTGGTTGAGGGCGAGGGCATTCGAGATATTGAAGGAGCGGTTGAGCCAGTTGGCAACCAACGGCGTGACGCCGTAAAACACCAGCACATTGCCGGCCAGGTTTACGGCTTCATTGGCGAACAGCAATTGGTTGAGGGTGAAACCGGCCAGGTCGTTGGTGCTGTTGATCGCCATGCTGTTGTTAAATACATTGGTCGTGCGCGAGCTGGAAACGGGTTTGCCCGGAGGATTGGGCAGCCAGGTGACGGCGCTCCAGGCGCCGGCGACGGTGTTCGTATAGATCGGCGGGGCTGCCGGCGTCGCACTCGCCTCAGGGGAGTTGCCGCCTTCTCCGCTCCCACTGACGCCGGACACCACGTAATAATACGTCGAATCATTCGTTACTGTCAGATCACTCCAAACCGTGGCCACCACGCCCGATTGAATTGTCGTGTACGGGCCGCCGCTCGTGGTGCCGCGTTTCACGTTGTAGCTGGCCGCATCCGCCGCCGCCGCCCAACTCAAATCGACGCGTGCATTGCCCGCCGTGGCGGCCAAACCCGTGAGTGTCCGGGGCAGGCGCGTCCCGTAGACATTAAACTCATGGATGCTCCACCAAAGGCCTGGCACACTGCCGGTCTGGGTAACGCGAATATAGCGGGCGGTTTGCGAGGCAAAGTTGATAGTCGTCACCGCCGAAGACCCCGCTCCCGTCGTCACGGGGCTGCCCCAGTTGCTGCCATCGTTGGAAACGTTCACCTGATAGCCGCGCGGATAGTCGCTGGTCGAAGTGCCGGCATCCAGAACAATCTGGTTAAACGTTGGAGCCGGCCACAACCCCGTATCCACCTGGAACCACATGCCATTGGTTTGGGAAACGCCGCTGGTCCAGCGGGTGGAAATATCGCCATCAATGGCGTTTGCCGCGCTGCTCCCGCCGACGGACGCGCTCACCACCCATCCATTTCGGCTGAGAGCGGCTCCGAAACCCGGCACGGCGAACGCCGTCAAACTCAACAGGAGAACCAGCAACCAACTCGGTGATAAGGCGGGTCGCGGGAGCGTCCACCCACGTCCTCCCGTGAGAATGTTGGTGCTGTCGGAATGCGCCGCGTGGCACCCGCTCAAAGCATCTGGTTCGAGATGACTAGGGGGTGGTATCATTCTGGAATCTCTGCTGCTCCACCTCGTTGAACACGCCGGCCCGCTCCACCCACGGATCGGTTACTTCTTGTAGGTGCCGTGTGTTCTCAGCCAAACGTGGTCGGAAGACAGCGGGCTGCCACCTGTCATGCTTAAGTACGTGTTGTTCCATTTGTGAAGCTGGGCCCGCCCGTCGGCAAATGACAACGAACTGGAATTGCCGTGATTAACCGCCGGTCGATCGTTCAGGCTGTCCCAAAAGAACAGAAAGTATCCGTCATTGATACTGTCCGGATTCTCGTCCAGAAACATAAACGCGTCCGAAGCGGCCAATTTGGAGCCAAAGTCCGTATATTTGACGAAGGATCCGTACATCTGGTCAGAAACGTCGGCGTTAGCCTTCACATAGCCAATCCAGCAGTTGGCGGAGCAGGAGCGCACGCGCGGAATTCCCAGGTAGGTCTTCTTGTCCGCCGGGCAGCGATAGCACCCGGCAGCCTTTACGTACGGGCCGATGGAGCCGTTCAACGTGACGCCACCCTGCGTCTGACCCAACACCCCTAAAAAGAAGAGATTGGTTTGATCCGTGGTCGCCGACACATCACCTACCACCCAGTTGCAGATACCGTTCGCGGCCCAAGGCTGATTCAGGGGGATGATATCGGTATTATCGCCGGAATAAAGGATGCTACCCAACTGCAATTGGCGCATGTTGTTGAGACACGAAATACCCTGCGCGCGGTTTTTGGCCTTCGACAATGCGGGCAGGAGCATCGCGGCAAGGATCGCGATAATCGCGATGACTACCAACAGCTCAATCAAGGTGAAGCCCCGCCGCTGGGCACCGAGCTCATGGCCGGACTGACAAGTATAATTGCTTCGCAGGTTCATCACCACCTCAAACCCAAGAGTCCTCCAGCAGCCATTGCTGGCTGCTGGAGGCACTGGGCGTGTAGAACAGCGTTGGACGCTATTGACTTTGGACTTTATAGAAACGGCTGGCGCCGGCCGCTGAATCCGGGACCGATTGGACCGAGCCATTGCCTGCGACTGGGCTGCCCAAAGGCGTCCAATTCGCATCACTCAGGTGAGTCTTATACAACACCTGGTAATTGAAGCCCGTTTGAGTCGGGAACGAGATGATGATGTTTCCGCCACTCAGCGCCGCCTTGAGCTTCAAGTCGGGGACGGTAGCCGCCAGCATGAAGAAGCCGGTGTTGAGTTCGGCCTGACCCGGCACCGCTGAACCACTATAGCGCAGGGTTGTCGCCGAACCGTCAAGGGTAACTTTGACCGGCTTGCCGTTGTTGTCCGTCAATGTCACCCATTCCCAAGTTGACCAGCTCTGCTGGAAGACCGGGAAGTAACCCAGCGGTTGCAGGGTCTGGTTGGTCGTGCCCGCGCCGCTGGTCACCAGCGAAAGCGTGGGCTGCGTGAAGCCGGCGCCTTCGGCGAACCGGCCTACGACATAGTAGGTACCGGCGGGATAATGGCGCGTGTAGTTTACCCAGGAACCACCGCCGAAGTACCCGATGCAGTAGTCAATCCCGCTGCCGCCGCCCGAGGTGAACTCAGCGCGCGGCAACTCCCCGCCGAGGTCCCCCGTCTGCGTGGAGGGCGCCGGATCAGCCACCGAACTGAGGCGATACAGGAATGGGTTGGCATTCAGGTCCGATTGATGATTGTCCACATCCGCCACAGAACCGAGGTTGGCGTAGGCGTTGGTCTGCGGGTTGTCATAGAAATGGCCGCCGCCGTAGTCGTAATCCTCCGCTTCCCACACGTAGTTGGCGGAATTGAAGGTGCTGAAACTATTGGTCGAGTTGACCGTGCCATTGGCATCCGTCACGGTCACGACGACGGTGTGGGTGACATTGGTGCTAAGCGGGCAGGTGACATTCCATTGGTTGCCAGAGCCGCTGAAGGTGAGTTGGGATGCCGCCACTCCGTCCACATATACCAGGATGTTGTTGGTGGCGATCCCGGCCGGGGAAGTCACCGTGAAGGTCAGGGTATTGGTAAATTGGAACAACGCGGTGCCGTCGGGCTTCAGATTGCTGATGGAAGCCTTGCCGTCCGCGGGATTGACGGGCACCAGCATGAAGAAGTTCTGGTTGCAATAACCGCCGTCAATAGTCAGGCGCAAGGTCTTCGCGATCCCATCGAGGACTACCGGAACGAGGTTGCCACTGCCGTCCGTCAAAGGTGACCAGGTATAGGTTTGCCAGCCGCCGGTATAGGGGCAGGGGAAAATGCCCAGCCGCGAGGTTGTTTGGTTGGGCTGCGTCGGATCGCTGGTCACCAACGCCAGGTTGGCGCTGTCCGACTGACCGGTGTTGGCGCCGCCGCCGTTGGAGACGCGCATATAGACATAGAACATTCCCGACGGGAAGGTCCGGGTGTAATTGCCCCAGAAGCCCCGGTTATTGTCGCCTACATCATAGTCGGCATAGGAACCGGCAACGTAGGCTGGCCGCTGGATATCGCCGCAGCCCTCCACGCTGAGGCCGATCCCACGATAACCAGTGTTGTGATTATTGCCTGTGTAGTAATCAACTCCGAGTGTGCCAGCAAGACCAGTGAAAGCATCGATCCCCATATTGATGTCATAGAATTGCCCGCTGCTAAAGTTATAGTCTTCGGCTTCGAACGTGTAGTTGTTGGGGTCGAAGGTGTCGAACTTATTGGTAATGGTGCTCGTGCCGGCGGCATCCGTGAGCGTGATGATCACGGTATGGAAGGCATTGGTCTTCACCGGGCAGGTGACATTCCACAGGGTGGATGACCCGCTGAAGGACAGATTGGTCGCCGTTACCCCGTCCACCTTGACTAGCACGTTGTTGATGTTCATGCCGGCGTAGGAATTGGCGGCAAAGCTCAATTCGTTCGTGATTTGGAACAGGCTCAGGCCGTCAGGTTGGAAACCGCTGACGAACGGAGGCGGGGTTTGGCTGAGGTCGGCCGGCATCAGCATGAAAAAGTTCGGGTTATGGCCGCCATTAACGACGGTATAGCGCAGGGTTTTCACGGCGCCGCCGGTAAGCCGGACGAGGTCGCCATTGCCGTTTTTCACCGGCGCCCAGGAGTATTTCTGCCACCCGCCGGTCGGAGGAGCGGTGAAGCTGCCGAGCAGGGAAGCGGTTTGTCCGCTGCTGGTATCGAGGGTAGGGTTGGTCACCAGCGAGATGCTCGCCGCGTTCGCCGTGGCGCCGCCATTCCCGCTGGAAACGCGCACATAAATATTATAGATGCCCGAGGGGAAGGTCCGGGTGTAATTCGCCCAATTGCCGACATAAGCGTTGCCGATGTCGTAGTCCTGCAGCCCCTGGTGGGTCGCGCGGGGAACATCGCTGGCATTCTCGGTGGCTAGTCCGTAACGTCCGCCGTAGGCATTGCCGCCGCCACCGCCGGCCCGGTGATAATCAATTTCAGCCGCGCCATCGAGACCCGAGTACGCATTGGTCTGCGGATTATCAACGAAATTCCCGCCGCCGTAGTTCCAATCCTCCGCTTCCCAGGTGTAGGCGGGGGTAATCGTGTCAAAAAGGAGGCTGGTGGTGGCTCCATCGTTGTTCGCATCGGTGACCTGGATGGTTGCCGTGTACACCGTGTTGCTGGTCAGCGCCGCGGTCACGGTCCAGTTGTTGGGCGTGCCCGCGATTGTCAAGCCACTTCCGCCGATCAAAGTCTGGGACGTGCCCTGTCCTTGCAGATTGGTGGCGTTCAGCAACACAATGATGTCGCTGGCGCTAACGGCCGCCGAGGAGGTGACGGTGAAAACGAAGGTGTTGGTGGCTTGGAACTGAAACGCGCCATCCGGGTAAAGATTGGTGATAACAATATCACCAACCGGGGTCGTGTTCGTATCCGGTTCCAGGAACATGAAGAAATTTGCATTGTAGCTGCCGCCAATGGTGCTCACCAGGATGGTCTGCTCGGAACCGTCGGAAGTAAAGGTGACCCAGTTGCCGCTGGCATCGGTCAACGGCACAAAGGTATAGGTTTGCCAATTGCCAGTGTTGGGAACCGCAAAACGGCCAGCCACAGGCCCGGACATCTCCGCGCTGTCTGTGCCAGCACCGTTGGGATTGGCCGCCCTCATGAAAATATTGTAGGTGCCTGCGGGAAAATGGCGGGTGTAATTGGCCCAATCGCCATTGCCGGTATAGCCCACGTCATAATCGGTACGGCCCGTCCCCACGTACTGGGCGCGGGTCTTATCACCACAGTTTTCTGTGGCCAGCCCACCGTTCTGGCCATTCGGCGGGGCCGCGTCGCCACCGGGGCGGTACGAGTGGCCTCCGTCCGTATTATGGGCATCCACGTAGTCGGTCGAGCCTTTGCCGGCGTAGGCATTGGTTTGCGGGTTATCAATGTACAGCCCCGAAACCATGGTGTTGGTATCCGTATAGTTCCAATCCTCGGCCTCGAAGGTATAACTGGGGATAATCGTGTCAAAAGAAACCGTGCTGTTGGCCGAGGCGCCATTGGCATCCTGGATCGTAATGGTGGCCGAGTACAACCGGTTACTCTTCAGGACCGCGCTGACGGTTTCGCCCGTGTTCGGGCCGGTGATAGTCAGCCCTTTGACGGGCGTGAGGTTGGCGACCTTCGTGGCGCCGGTCAGGGTCGTCTCCGTCAACGCCACCGTCACGTTGGTGACGCCGGCCGATGAGCTGGCGAGAAACGAAAGCGTTGGGGAGTACTGAAACTGGCGTGAGCCATCCGGCGAGATGCTGGTGATGGTTTGCGCCTGCGCGAGGGCAACAAAAGCCATGCCGCTCGCGAGAACGGCAGACTGAATGAAGGAGGTTAGACTTGATCTTTTCATAAGGCTACTTATTTGGACGCGGCTGCGTTGTTGGTGTTGTCTTTTCGCTCTGTTATTGAACTGATTCTTCGCATGAGCTTCTTCGTTACCCCGAATCATTTATCGGGCTATGTAGGAATTATTACACGAAGGGCGGTTTCGCCGGTATCCCCACTTTCGGGGATGCCTGCGCCTGCCCTCACAGCGTAATCTGAGGGGGTGCGAACCAACCGCCAACCTAATTTGCAATTCCGTCTCGCTGCGCTCGTGGTGGCGATGTGGTGTTGCGCCGTGGCGCAAGCCGGCAGCCCCCCGGGCGATGTCGTCGGCAAAGTCACCGTAGGTTATCAGGGCTGGTTCGCCTGCACTGGAGACGGCGCTCCGATCAAACAATGGTGGCACTATAGCGGCACAATCGACCCGCCGACCCCGGTAACGCTGACCAACAACATCCATGCCTGGCCGGATATGCGCCAGTACGCCCACGGTTACCCAACCGCGTTCACCAACTTCGGCAACGGCCAGGCCGCGACCCTGTTCTCCTCCTACGATGACCAAGTCGTACAGACGCATTTCCGGTGGATGGCCGAGAACAACCTCGACACGGCCGCGCTCCAACGCTTCAACCCGTTCGGCGGCGAAGGGCCCACGCGAAACGACATGGCGGTCAAAGTCATGCGGGCCGCCGAGCTCTACAACCGCAAATTCTACATCATGTACGACCTCAGCGGCTGGACCACGATGCAGCAGGACATCAAGACCGA
>CZKM01000130.1_pt2 | contig 10090 bp, 6 predicted proteins | sample 1122481 | NCBI WGS metagenome assembly CZKM01 (sample SAMEA3539301, study PRJEB10725) | soil metagenome | biome: tundra; feature: field; material: soil | place: USA | collected 2010-05 | depth 0.15 m | reverse complement strand
CCGGCATAATTCATGGAACTGACTCGCCGCAGCTTGTTGGTGTATGGGCTCCTGCTAGCCGTCTGGGCGCTGGTCCTCGGCTGGCAGGTCGAGGAGCACCACAGGGTCACCGAAGCCGCCAAAACCGATCTGCGCAACCGTTCCAAGGATATCGCCAACACCCTCAGCGCCTTCATCCGGGGACTTCGCTTCCGCGGAGAGGGAGCGGTCCTGCAGCCCCAACTTGAAGCCGTGCTTAATGAGCTCGTCAACGGCCGCACCAACGAACTTATCAAGTCCAGTGAAGTCACCTCCATCGTTCTCCTCAATGCCGCCGGCGAGGAGGTCGTTTCCGCCGGCACCCCCATTGACTTCGAACATAAGGAAATCCTGCAGGAGGGCGAGCGTTGGGGGCGTCAAAGCGTCACCCTGGTCAACCCGGTCGATCTGGGCGCCCGGCTGGCCTCCGACGGTGTCACCAACCCGGTTTCCGTACTGCCGGTGCCTCCACCGCGCGACCCGGCCAATACGAACCGCGATGGCGGACGAGGATTCCCGCGCCGGGAGTTCCGGTCGCGCGAGACCGGCTCGACCAACCTCTTGAGCGGCACCGGGACTAATGCGGCCGGCGCCACCAATGGCGCCGCGCAATTCGCCACCCGGCGCGCCCGGCCAGGCCGCCCGCCCTGGCTCCGCGGGATGGATGACAAGGAATACCAAAGCCTGCTGGAAAAGAGGGCGATTCATGATTTGGTCCTCGCCATGTCCACCAAAACCTTCCAGGCGGTCTGCACCCGCGATCTCTGGTTGCGGGCCATCATCTGCGTCCTCGCCACCATCTCCGTCGTCGGTTCCAGCCTGGCCTGGCGAAACCTGGCTAAGTCCTCCGAGCTGCAACTGCGCCTGGTGCGGGCCAGCGAAATGAATACCCACCTTAAGGAGATGAACCTCGCCGCCGCCGGCCTGGCCCACGAAACCCGGAACCCGCTCAACATCATCCGGGGCCTGGCCCAGATGATCTCCAAACAACCCGGCACTGAGGCGGAGATTCAGAGGAAGTCGCGCGATATTATTGAGGAAGCCGACAAGGTGGCCGCGCAGTTAAATGAATTCATCAACTACTCCCGCCCGCGCGAAGTCCGCCGCACCAAGCTTGCCCTCGGGTCGGTCGTCAATGAAGTCGTCCGGGCCTTAAAGTACGACCTGGAGGAGAAGAAGATCAGCCTGCAAATCAAGGGCGAGCAGCTCAGCATCGAGGCGGACGAACAATCGCTCCGGCAGGCGCTCTTCAATTTGGTGCTCAACGCCATCCAAGCTGTCGATGGCAGCGGCGAAATCCAGGTCATCGCCGAAAAACGTAATGCCACCGAAGCCATGCTCGAGGTCCGCGACAACGGCCCGGGGGTTCCCCCGGACCGCCGCACTGAAATCTTCAAGCCTTACTTCACGACCCAGAAGCAGGGCACCGGCTTGGGCCTGGCCGTCGTTCAGCAGATCGTGCTCGCGCACGGCTGGGAGGTCGAATGCCTCGCCAATGAGCCGCAGGGCGCGGTCTTCCGCATCACCCATCTGAAGCTCGTCGCGTAGGCCCTCAGCAGTTCTTAATCGTCCTCGTCCTCGTCCTCGCCTTCGAAAGAATGTGCGGGAAAGCCGAGCACGAGGACGAGGTCGAGAACGAGGACGACCGGAAGAGCGCCTCGCAAACCAAGTCCGAAACTCTGGCAGCCTCACAATTGCCGGCTTGTATCTGGACGCGTTTGCCTGTAGAGGAGTGCGCCACCGGCATGATACACGACATATTGCGAACGGATATCGAGTTAGCCACCAGGCTGATAGCCGACCGGCGTCCCGACGATAAAATCATCCTGGCATTGGTCCATCGTGGCGTCGATCAGGGCCCGGCGACCCAACTCATGGAGGATCTGCGCAAGGGGCTAAAGCCCACCCCCCATTCACCTCTTCCGCCGGAACTCACCATGACGCGCCGGTCACGGTCAAGGAGCGTCTCGCCCGGGAACGGTTCGACTCAAGCCTCACACTCCTCGAGAGCAAGATCCCGGAACGGATCGCCCGCCCATTCAGCCGGCCAGGGCCCAAAGAGAACCGCGGCCTTCTGGCTGACGGTCGTAATCTTCGTCGTTCTCGTGATCGCGGCGGGCGCCTTCATCCTTATCCAGCGCCATAGGGCGAGCACCGACGCCCTGGAGGAGCAACAGCCGAATGCCGCGATGCCGAAGGTGGACAAGGCTCCTCTGGAGGCGCAGCCGAAGACCGCCGTGCCGGGCCCGAATGCTTCGCCTCCGTAGCCGGTTTTGGAACTGCAGCCGAAGTGCGCTATTGTTGACGGCGCAGTCGCCTGGATAACCGCAATAGGACTTAACGAACATTATGCAATTAAAATTTGATTGGCTGATCGTGTTGGAGAATCTGCATCGCGGGATCATGGTCACTGATGTGACCCTGGATGGCCCTAACGGCCCGCGCATCATCTACGTCAACCGCGCTTGGATGAAAATAACCGGGTATGACCGGGCGGATATCAGCGGCAAGACCCCGCGCATCCTGCAAGGGAAATACACCGACCGGAACCTGCTGCGGACGCTCCGGGCCAAGCTCCTCAATCGCGAGGTCTTTCACGGCCAGACCTGGAACTACCGCAAGAGCGGCCAGCCCTTCCTGATGAACTGGTACTGCTACGCGATCTACAGTGACACCGGCAAACCCATCTACTACGTGGCCGAGCAGGAAGACGCCACCGAGCTCGAAACGCTCCGCATGAAACAGCGGCTGCTGCTTAATCCGCTCGACCCCCACGCGAACAAGTTCTTTGCCGTCCTGGCGGAATACAAGGCCACCCGCAAGCAAGCCCGGTAGGCGTTTTCAATAGCTCATCTGGTCGAGCTTCACCTTGCCCCGGAAGATCCAGTAGATGCTCACGGTGTAGGCCAGGACGACCGGCACGCCGATCCCCGCCATGGTCAGCATGATGCCCAGCGTCTTGGGTGAGGAAGCGGCATTATAGATGTCCAGGCTGTGGGCCGGATTCGAATTGCTCCACACCAAGTTCGGAAACATTTCCAGGCCGAAGAGCCCCATCAGTGTGATCATCGCGGCGCACGAGGAGAGAAACGCCCGCCAGTCATTCTCGCGGTGAATCTCGCGCGGGATGTTGGCGATGGCCAGCATGTTCGCCAGCGCAAGGCTGAACAGCCACGGGTTGGCCCGCAGGCGCGCCGCCATGTGGGGGACATAGAGCAGCGTCGCCATCGTTGTCACCGCGTAGCAGATGATGAAGAAGATCATGCACTGGATTATCCAGCCGCGCAGCTTGTCGTGCAGCGGCCCCCCGGTTTTCATCAGCGCGTAGATCGCCCCATGCATCATGAACAGGGCCACGGTCGTGACCCCCAGCAGCAGTGCGTAAGGATGCAGCAGGCTCCAGAACGTGCCGGCGAATTCGCCCCGGTCATCGATTGGGATGCCCCAGGCGATGTTGCCCATCGCCACGCCGATCAGCAGGCTCGACAGGATGCTGCCGGCGCTGAACCCAACATCCCACATCTGCCGCCACCACCGCATCGGCTGCTTGCTGCGGAACTCGATGGCCACCGCGCGGAAGATCAGCGCCACCAGCAACAGCACGAACGCCATGTAGAAACCGGAGAACACCGTCGCATACACATTCGGGAACGCCGCAAACAGCGCGCCGCCGCCCGTCACCAGCCAAACCTCATTGCCGTCCCAGACCGGCCCGATGGCATTGAGCATGACGCGCCGCTCCTCGTCGCTTTTGGTGAACAGGTGCAGCGCCCCTACGCCCAGGTCGAACCCATCGAGCATCGCGTAGCCCGTGAACAGCACCCCGATGAGCACAAACCAAATGGTGTTGAGATCGAGATGGTCAAAGTTCATACCCGCCGCCCTCCACCACAATCACTGCGACTCATGTAACCCATGTAACTCATTTAATTCGTTTGCCCATTCAACCCCTTCCCCGGCCTCATCCCCAGCTTCCCGCTCGGCGTCAGGTCCGCCGCGTCCGGCCCGTGTTGAATCTTGTCGTTCAGTAGATAGAGGAAAACCGCGAACAGCAGCAGGTAAACTAGGCCGAAGAGTATAATCGCCGTCAGCACCGCGTCGGCCTTCACTACCGCCGACAGCCCGTCCGGCGTCCGCAGCAGGCCATAGACGATCCACGGCTGCCGTCCGACCTCGGCGGCGAACCAACCGGCCTCGTTGGCGATTTGCGGCCCCAGCACCGACAACGCCAGCAGCCACAGCAGCCACCGCTTCTCAAACAGCGACCCGTGCCAGAAATACAGAAAGCCCAGCCCCGCCACGACAATCATCCCGAAGCCCACCGCCACCATGATGTGATAGAATTGGAACGACAGATTCACCGGCGGGCGATCCTCTGGCTTGAAGTCGCGCAAGCCCTGGATCGGTTTGCTGGTATCCTTGTACACGAGAAAGCTGAGCAAGCCGGGAATCGCCACCTCGCCCTTGACCGTCTCCGCTTTCTCATCCACCCAGCCAAACAGCGACAAAGGCGCGTGGGCCGTGGTGTCATAGAGTCCCTCGAAGGCTGCCAGCTTGGCCGGCTGGTTCTTCGCCACGCCCACCCCGCTGCTGTGCCCGCTCACCAGTTGCAGCAGCGAGGCCGTCATCCCCACCACCAGCCCGACCCGCAACGACGCCCGCGCGAACTCCGCGTGCCGCTTCTTCAGCAGATACCATGCGCTCACGCTCACCACCAGGAACGCCCCCGCCTGCCACGCCCCGCACAGCACATGTAGCAGCCGGTCCATCGACGACGGATTGAACACCATTTGCCAGAAGTCCGTGATCTCCGCCCGCGCCCGCAAGCCTTCGCCCACAATGTGAAAGCCGGCCGGCGTCTGCATCCACGAGTTCGCCACCACAATCCAGATCGCGCTGAAATGCGCCCCCAGGCACACCATGCACGTCGCCAGGAAATGGACTTTAGGGCCGACCCGGTTCCAGCCGAACAGCAGCACCGCCAGGAAACCCGATTCGAGGAAGAACGCGAAGATGCCCTCCGCCGCCAGGGCGCTGCCGAATACGTCGCCCACATAGCGCGAGTAGGTCGCCCAGTTCGTGCCGAACTCGAACTCCAGCACGATGCCCGTCGCCACGCCGATGGCGAACGTCAGCGCGAAGACCCGCGTCCAGAACCGCGCCATCTGGTGGTAGAGCGGGTTGCGGTTCTTGAGCCACAGCCCTTCCATGATCACCAGCACCAGCCCGAGCCCGATGCTCAGCGGCGGATACAGGTAATGGAACCCGCTCGTCAGCGCGAACTGAATCCGGGAGAGCAAAAGCACGTCCATAACTGGCCGTCAGGAATATCAGCCCATCCCGCCCCGGGTCAAGACGCGCCGCGCGAGGCCGCCAACTTCGTATCGCAGGTTTGCAACCTGCCGGTCCTGCTAGGTATGCCGACGATCTGCGGATTAAAAATCCGCGATACAGCAGATTGCAAATCTGCGTTACGCCCGAGCCGTGATTCTCACAGCGCTCCTCTGGCGCCCCCGGCACGGCGGCAGGCGTTCGGTTTTCGGACGCCTGCCGCGCGCAGAGGAGCGCGGGAAGTTCCGCTGCTACGGCGACACCAACCGGTAGAAGCGGACGGCGCTATTCGTCGCAGTGGTGTCCGTGAACACAGCGGAGCCGGCCAGCGGCGGCAGGGTGACGAGGGTGTTCCAACTGGTCGGTTGCGCCGCGGGTGAGTACTGAACCCGCACGTTGCCGGAGGTCGTGCCCTGCAACCCGAGTTGGATGGCGCCGTTGCTCAGGCGCGTGATGGAACTGATGAGGATGGACGCGACGGCATTGGCGTTGAGCGTCAGCGGATCGGGATTGGCGAAGGTCTGCAAGGCGGTCACGCTGCCGGGCAGCATATAATCCACTTCACCGCGGATCTGCTTCAGCCCGGTGTCGCCGGGAGCAACCTGCACGACGTAATTGAAGTGGATCGGGCTGGGTGGCAGGCTAGGCGAGGTCCAGGTAATGTCGCCGATCCCGAGTTCCGGGCTCCCGTCGCCGGAAACCGATTGCAGGGTCCAACCGGCGGGCAAGGCCGGCCGCCAGACGAGCGAGAGCAGCGAGCCGGAATATTGGACGGAGTTCGTGACCGTCACCAAGCCACCGGGCGAATAGAACGACGGGGCGGAGTGGGCCACGTTGCCCAGCATGCCGATGCTGGCGCAGCCGGCGGCATAGCCGTCCGGCCCGTTGGTGTCGGCCTGATAACATCCCGCCCGCCAGTAAGCGAGGACGCGGTTCAGCTCGGTGGTGTCAATCTGCCAGTAAGGCGGCTCGTAGTCAGCGCTGTGGAGCGGCCCTATGCGGTTGCCCTGGCCGGGCGCGTACCCATCGCAACTGAACTGGTTCAGTTGATAGGCTCCAGCCCGCCAGTAAGCGATGACCTGGTTTGCCTCGGTCGTTTCAATGATCCAATCCTGGTTGCAGTCCGCGCTGTGATAGATGCGCGGCGTGACGCTCAAGAGCTGCGGTTGCGCGGGCGTGGTGGCCGGGAGGGGCATGCCGGCATACTGGTAAGTCACCGTGCCGGCAATGACTCCACCCTGCGATTGGCCGGCGGGAATCCGCACCGTGTAGCTCAGGTTCAACGGATTGTTGGTGAGCCCACCCAGCAGCGTGATATTTCCGTCCAGTCCCAGGGAAGGCGCGCCATCGCCGCTGACGCTGGTCACAGTCCAGCCGGCGGGGAGCGTCGGGGACCAGGCCAGCGCGAGCAACTGGCTGGCGGTCTGGCTGGTCACTTGGCAGAAGACGACATTCGTGCCCGGCGAGACAAACGGCTGCGAGCTCTGCGTGGCGAGCGGGGGCGGCACGTTCTGCACGGCGAGCGTGAACGGTTCCTGATTGAAGTGGCTGGCGCTGTCAGCCACGCGAATCCAGAAGGTGAAGTTGCCCGCGGTGGTTGGCGTGCCGCTCAGGACGCCGCTGGCCGGATTGAGCAGGAAGCCGGGCGGGAGGGTATTGGACACGACCGACCAAGTATAGGGCAGGGTGCCGTTGCTGGCGAGCATGGGCACGTTGTAGCCGCTGCCGACCATGCCGGCGGGCAGCGGGCTGGCGGTCAGGAGCGTCGGGCCATCGCGCTCGCCCACGAGCACCTGGTCCACCTGGAAGTCGAGTTGGACCGGCGTGTTGCCGGGGTTGCTGGCGACAAAGCGAAGGCCGACCTGCGAAAGCCCGGCGGTATTGGTCAACACGACTTGCGCCTGTTGCCACGGCGAGGCGCCCGAGTCGAGCGTATTGACGATCCAGACGGTGTTCCAATTGTGGCCGCCGTCGGGCGACACCTGCGCGGCGAGGGTGTGATACCACTGTTGACCCGCGCGCCACCAGAACCAGAGCTTGGGCACCGAAGCGTGGCTGAGGTCCAAGGTCCCCGCGAGCGTCAGGCTGGCGGACAACACGCCGCTGTAATAGTTGCTGCCGCTGATCGTGCCGTCGCCGGTCGGACAACGCCAGCTAAATCCGGGCAAATCCTGCGCGCTGCTGCCCACCGGGATCCAGCTTGAGGCGATCCAGTTCGTCCACCGCTGCGGATCGTCCACGCTGTCGTAGAGTGGATAAGCGGCGACCGCGGTGTTTTCGCTGATGACCACGTCGTCGAGATACCAGCCGTCATCCACGTTTTGGGCGTCCGTCTTGAGGCGCCAGCGGATCAGGGAGACCGTGCCGGCATAGGGGCCGAGATCAATCCGCGTCTGGCCCCACCCCGCGTGTCCAGTGACAGCGGCCACGGTGCTCCAACTGGCGCCGTCATTGCTGGAGATTTCCACAAAGCCATAGTCGCGGTTCAACTCCAGCGCATACATCTGCCAGAAGGCCAAGACCGGGCGGTTGGCCAGGCGCAAGTCCACCTGCATGGTGGCGGAACTGTTCGTGTTGTTGGCATAGAGCGCGCCGGGGCTGTCGGTCAGGGCGTGGGTGCCGCTGTGGGCCTCCTGCGTCGTGGTACCCCACGGCCAGTCCAGCGCCCAGTAACTGTTTGCGCTCTCGAACTGGTCCGCAAAGGGCAGCGCGGTGATGGTGGCCCCCCACGCGGTGCGATAGACAGTGTCCGTCGTGCCGGTGGTGTTGTAACCGTCGCCATAATACGCCAGCACCCGGTAATAATAAATCTGGCCACACTGCGGCAGGCTGGCATCTGTGAAGCTCAACGTGCTCCGGTTCGGGATGGTGGCCAGCAACGTATTGGTTGGTGTCACGCCGGGCGAAGTGGAACGATAGATGGCGTAATATGCGAAGTTGTTTCCCGAGGCCGGCGTCCAGTTCAGCGTCGCGCTGTGCAGGGGGTCCGGCCCCGGTGCCGCGGTGACCACCAGATCGCTTCGCACTTCATCCACGAGGACCTGGTCCACCTGGAAGTCGAGGTTGAAGTTGTCGCCGGGACTGTTCCAAGCGATAAACCGCAGGGCCGCGTTCGTGTAACCCAGATAGCCGCTCAGGTCCACCTGCACCCGGTTCCACGCCTCCGGGTTGCCGTTGTTATAACTGTTCCAACTCCACACCGTGGCCCAGTTCTTGCCCCCGTCCTTCGACATCTGCGCATACAGCGTGTTGTTATACATCGCGCCCTCCCGCCACCAGAACGACAGCCGCGGATTGACCGCCGACCGCAGGTTCAGCGTCCCCGCCAGCGTCAGGAGGCTCTGATAGTAATTGGGCGAGCCGCCCGGATTGTAACCGTTGTCGCCCACCCGGCACTGCCAGCTTCCCCCCGCGTTGGTCTGCGCGCTGCCGCCCACCCATTGCCAGGCCGCCGAGGTCAGCCAGTTGGTCGCGCTGCCGGGATTGTCCATGCTGTCATAGAACGGATAGCCCGCTACCTGCCCATTGTCCGTGATGGACACGTCGTCAATATACCAGCCGTCGTCCGGCACCGACCCGTTGCTCTTGAGCCGGAACCGGATCAGCGCCGTGCTCCCCGAATAGGGCGTCAGGTCTATCTGCTGCGACTGCCAGTTGGTGCCGCCGTAACCGGTGACTCCGGCCATGCGCGCCCAACTGTTCCCATCGTCGGTGGAGACTTCGACGAACCCGAAGTCGCGGTTCAACTCCAGGCTGTAAAGCTGCCAGAAGGTCAGCAGCGGACGGTTGAGGCCGTTTAGCACGACCCGCAGCGTGGCCGAGGCGTCAGTGTTGTTGGCATAAGTGCCGCCCGGGCTATCGGTCAGGCAATGCGTGCCGGTGCGGGCCCGGTCGGTCGCCAGCGCCCAGGGACGGTCCAAGGCCCAACTGGCGTCGCCGCCCTCCAGCCCGTCCGCGAATGGAAAGCTCGTCACCGTCTGGCCCCACGTCGTGCGATAAGTCACATCGGAAGTTCCCCAGGTGTGCAAGCCCGAATTGTCCCAGACCATGACGCGGTAATAGTAAGTCTGGCCGCATACATCCAGCCCGGGGTCTGTGAAGGTGGTGATGCTCTGACTTGTGATATTCGTCAGCAGCGTGCTGGATGGCGTCACCCCGGGCGACGTCGAACGATAGACCGCGTAGTAAGCGAAATCGGGCGCGGTCGAGGAACTCCAGGTGATTTGCGCACTATGCCGCGGGTCCGGCCCCGGCCCGACCGTGTAGGCCACATCCGCCGGCGCCTCATCCACGAGGACCTGGTCCACCTGGAAGTCGAGGTTGAAGTTGTCGCCGGGACTGTTCCAAGCGATAAACCGCAGGGCCGCGTTCGTGTAACCCAGATAGCCGCTCAGGTCCGCCTGCACCCGGTTCCACGCCTCCGGGTTGCCGTTGTTATAACTGTTCCAACTCCACACCGTGGCCCAGTTCTTGCCCCCGTCCTTCGACATCTGCGCATACAGCGTGTTGTTATACATCGCGCCCTCCCGCCACCAGAACGACAGCCGCGGATTGACCGCCAGCCGCAGGTTCAACGCCCCCGCCAGCGTCAGGAAACTTTCGTAGTAATTAGGCGAGCCGCCCGGATTGTAACCGTTGTCACCCACCTGGCACTGCCAGCTTCCCCCCGCGTTGGTCTGCGCGCTGCCGCCCACCCATTGCCAGGCCGCCGCGCTCAGCCAGTTGGTCGCGCTGGCGGAGC
>CZKM01000234.1_pt1 | contig 10130 bp, 7 predicted proteins | sample 1122481 | NCBI WGS metagenome assembly CZKM01 (sample SAMEA3539301, study PRJEB10725) | soil metagenome | biome: tundra; feature: field; material: soil | place: USA | collected 2010-05 | depth 0.15 m | reverse complement strand
ACACTGGCCGGCAGGTATTCCCAAGTCTCCGCTTCAATGCGGCAAAGCCGGCACCTCGATTCCCTGTTCGAGATGTTGACCTGACCAAAGCACAAGCCCCTCCGCGCGAACGCGGAGGGGCTTGGCGAAACGACTCTTAATCGTCAGTCGCGCGGAAAGCCGCTGCGACTAATAGGAATATACCCGGTAGTACTGCTGCACGTTCTGCCGTGTCGGCGTGACGTAGCTCATCGCATTACCTGTGCCGACGATCGGCGTGCCCAGGTTTTGCCAGCCGCTGCTCAGGGACGAAGCTTCCTGGATTTGGTACGTCTTGCCTGCCACGGTGTTAAATGCCACCTCGGCTGCCGTGTAGATCTGGACGGTGTTGGTGCCCGCGGGGCTCCCCAGTTTGTTGCCATCGGCCCAGACCACCCCGCCGGGGACTGCGACGCCGGGCACCAGCGGGTTAACGCCTAAGGAGTACTTAAGCCAATTGGGGACGCCGTCGCCGGCCGGCATCGCATTGGGCGCGGCGGCTGGATTGGTGATAGAGCCGAAGTATTGGATCTGCCATGCATCCGGCAACCCGTCGTTGTTGGCATCACCGGTCAGGTCACCGATGGAAGCCTTGAGTATGCCGACGGCGAAGGGAGCATTATGCACGCCCTTGCTGGCATCCATCTGCACAAACTGGAAGTTGTAGGCCGCCTTCAAGAACTTCACCGGCCAGTTCGTCTTGACTGAGAGGCTGGTCTTAACGAGGCCGTCAGCCACGTAGTTGTTGCTATTCGCCTGGTAAGTCGAGTTCGGCATCAGCGTGGACAGCTTGTCCATCAGGTGCTGGACTTCCGTTTGGACGCCTTCGGTGATGCCGTCACCGTTATAATCCTGGACCACCATGTTAAACGAGGTGATCGGGCCGTGGCATTGGGCGCAGACGTCCGTCTTGGCGACCGTGTTGGTCACGCCGTTGGTGATGACCGTGTAACTCATGTTCCAGGTATGACCGCCAGCCTTGAGGAAGGCCGGATCGCCCACGTTCACGGTTTGCATATGGCAGCCAACGCAAAGATTGGTGACCGAATAGCGGTGGGCCGAACTGGGAATGGACTGGCCGTAAGTGTGGGCGTTGATTCCTTCGATCATGTCACCTTGGGGGTTGTCGTGCGCACCGAAGCTGGAGCCGCCGAACCAGGTGGTTTTCCCGAGCGGATAATTCACCAACTGATTGGTGGCTGACCCATTGCGGTTCTGATGGCACTCCAAACACAAGGCACCCTCGCCAGCGTTCGTGACCACAGTGCCGTCCGGCATCGTCACCGCGCTCAATGAGCGGATCAGGTGCGGGTTGTTGGCGGGCACAGTGTCGCCGTGCGGTTCGTGGCAAGCCTGGCAGCTAATCGGCGCAAAAGTCACATTCGTGACAGGAGTGACCGAATAACTCCCGTTGGTGTTCGCATCCCCCCGGGCAATGAAGCCGTTGGCCGAGTGACAGGGCAAGCAATTGGCACTGCTGGGCCCCGTTGTCAAGGCGTGGCGGGATACGTACCACTCGGTGCCCTTGATATGATGGGTAGGGGCATCGTGGCATTGGTTGCAGTCGCCGGATTTGACCGTCTTGGTGATGAGATTGGTGTCTCCCAGCCCGTAAGCATGCTGGCTGCCCGGCCCGTGACAGTTTTCGCACTGAATATTGCCCAAGTTCCGCAGGGATGGCGGCATGGCTGCCCAGTTAGTGGGGGACAATACGGTTGGGAAAACCCAGCCGGTCGCCTTCATGACATCGTCGAACCCGCCATTGGTGGCGGTTGCAGTGGTATCATAGCCGACGGTGTGGCACGCGAGGCAGGATGCGCTATAACTGCCCAGGTAGCCGTTGATGCCGTTAGAGAAGATCATCGAGTGCGCGGTGGTCTGCCAGGTTTGAAACTTGTCTTCAGCAATGACGCCGCCGCTGTGGCACAGGGCGCAGGTGTTGAGGCCCATGTACGTCGCGGCGGTAATGGTCTGAGTCACGTTGGTGGTGCCGTAGCTGGAGGACACAATCGTGGCGACCACGGTGTATTGCCCCACCATGTCCGGGCGGAGGAGCGTGCGTCCGTTCACTGGAGCCACCTGCAACAGCGTCCGATCAGACGGCTCATAGACCGGCACGTTCGTTCCCAGCGGGCTGCTGGTGAGGGCCGCCGCCGAGCCAACGGGCTTGTTGGTCAAAACCCAGGTGACACTGACAATGTTCGAGGCGGGGATGGCGATGTTCACCTCGGCCTCCAGATAGACCGGCATACCGACGCCGACGTTGTGAAGGCCCCCCGAAACCTCCATGGTTGACGGGAAGCCGTACACGGTTTTGTCCCCGGGAGTCAGCGGGCGCAGGACGATCTGGCCCTGGAGGGTGGGAGCGGCCGCGGCGCTGGCGGTTATCGCCGCGACCGTGGTCATCAGCACAACCGCCGTCAGGCAGGTTATGGCTTTCTTGGTTCGTTTCATACTTGGCACATACTTTCTTTGGCTTAGGTGTTACTGATCAGCCGCGGCACTGGCTTGAGGCCGCGAGGTTGCGCGCGTCATCCACCGGATGGCGCGTTTTCGGACGGGAGTTTGGCCAGGCAGCGAGCGCGCTGCTCGGCTCTCTCGTCAAAAGTGTTTTTGGTTTCATGTGAAGGCTCCTGCGTTCCGGATCAGCCGGGGCAAGCCGCCACGGCGCCCAGCACCCAGCGGGGCTGAGATTGAACGCGAGGGTCATAATTCGTTTCGGGGGCCGGCGTGAACCTGGCCATTAAAGCCGCTGCTCGCTCGCCGAGGATGCTCCGGCAGCGTGTCAACTCCTGTTCGCGCTGGCGCACATTCTCGCGCATAATCGCTTCGAGGTGATCGACGTTGTAAAGATAGACATTGTCGAGCTGCTCCACGTCGGCATCGATGTCCCGCGGCACGGCAATGTCGATCAGAAAGAGCGGGCGGTTGCCGCGCCCGGCCATGACCGACGCCACGCCGTCCCGATGCAAAATGGTTTGGGGGGAGCCAGTCGAACTGACGACTATGTCGGCTTCGGCCATCGCCTGCAGACAGTCGTCGAATCGAACCGCCCGCCCGCCGAATTCGTTGGCCAGGTTCAGCGCGCGGTCGTATGAGCGGTTGGAGACGAGAACGGAGCGGGCGCCCTTCTTGGCGAGGTGACGAATGCAGGCCTCGCCCATCTTCCCCGCGCCGACGATCATCACCGTCTTGCCGGAAAGGTCCCGGTCGAAAATGCGCTCAGCCAGCTCGACGGCGACGCTGCCGACGGAAGTCGCGCCCCGGCCAACGCCGGTCTGCGTCCGTATCTCTTTCGCCACCTGAAGTGCCGTCTGGAAAAGCCGGTTGGTCACGCGCCCGGTCAGCTTCGCTTCCTGGGCCGCCAGGTAGGCCTGTTTGACCTGGCCGGTGATCTCGGTTTCGCCGATCACCATCGAGTCCAGACCGCTAACCACAGAGAAGAGATGCTCCACAGCCTCGGCCCCTTCCTTGACGTAAAGGTGGGGAGCAAAATCGACTTCGCCCGTGGAGAGATTCTGAAAGAGCCGGTGAACGTTGCCGTTGACCTTCGGGGTCACGCCATAGATCTCCACCCGGTTGCAGGTGGAGAGGACGACGACTTCCTCCAGGTTACCCCCCAGCTTAAGCCGGCAGCCGTGGCAGCGCAATCGGGAGGGATGCACCGCCAGCTTCTCGCGCAGTTCAACCGGCGCGGTCTTGTAGCTCAATCCAGCAACGAAGAGTTTCATGCAGTGGCGGCGCGGGGAGTATTCACGATTGCAGAGTCGCGCCCGGCCAGGCAGGTCTGGCCAAATCTTGCGATTTGACATACTAATTCGAGTCGCAGGTTGGGCATCACGCGATTAGCCTAGCTTAGAGGGGTATTGCTGCTCGCCATTCCTTGCTCTTGTGTTTACATATTTTGCTCCCCGATAGCAAAATATGGAGCATGCTTACTAATCTTACATTCTAGATTAGGCAAGATCACATTATCGTAGAGTAATATATGCCCTAATCTAACGCAGCGAATAATCCGCTATGCATTAATGGCATTGGAAACTATGCCCTAATCTTACGAGGTGGACAGGCCGAGTCTGGATAATGACCCGCGGGGGGGCGGGGCTTTTCCGCCCCCAGGATCAGTTCCTCGCGGGGCCGGGCCGGCGCCGCCATTCGACTTTCGGCGGTTCCGGCAAGCCCTGTGCGCGAAGGGCGGTGCGGAAGTGCATTTTGGCAACCTTGGAAAGGCCTTCGGGGCCGTGCTGGGCAGCGAATTCCTTGGCCGCGGCGTCCACCGCTGCGGACGCGCCTTTGGGAAACTTCGCGCCAAACTGCTTTTCCAGGGCAGCCAGGCGGGTGACGAATTCATGCCGGGCCAGGATCGACGCGGCGGCCACGGCCAGGTCTTCCTCCGCCCGGTGCTTCTGAACCAGCTCGATTTCGCGGCCCATAGTCATCAGCGCCTTGGCCACGGTCTCCTTATTCGAGGCGAATTGGTCGCTGATGGCGCGCACGGGCGGGGGCGTCATGCGATGGCGCTGGCCCATGAGGTTTTCGATCACGCGCGCATGGCCCCAGGCGAGGATGGCGTTAACGCTGTGCATCTTGGCGTAGAGGCGGTTGTATGCCTCGTTGCCAATGGGGACCACCGTGGTCACGCAACCGGGCGTCTTGCGAATCAATTCCGCCAGCTCCCGGATCCGCTTGTCGCTGGAGATATTCTTCGAATCGCGGATACCAACATCCGCCCATGCCTTCACGACGGCCTCATTGACGTAGGCGCCGGCAACGCAGAGCGGCCCGAAGAAATCGCCTTTGCCGCTCTCATCCACGCCCAGGCGGGGCAGCAGCAGGTCGGGATTGAGGATGGCCTCGTAGCCGAGCCGCGCCTCCTGCAGGATCTCGGGTTCCAGCACAAACTCGACGAACTCCTGCGTCCCCTTCCCTTGCACCACCAGTTTGCCACTCTCGTAAAACACCACATTGGTCTTCTCCTTTTCGGCGGCAAATCGCGCGTACGGGACCTCGCGAAACCGCCAGGAATGCGCCTGCAGCCGGGTCCGGAGGGTGGCAGCCTGGGGGTCCGTGAGCTTGCAGGTATAGGACGTCAATGGTTTCACAAAGGTTGCCGTATCGTAGTGGGTCGGGCTGACGACGGCAAGTGGCGGGAATGGGTTGGCGGGAATGGGTGACTCGTGATTCGTGATGCGTGATGCGTGATTGGGATTCGGGGCGGGGGCAATCGGTTACATGGGTCGCATGGGCTGAGCGCGGCGGAATTCCATTTCCGGCATCGGGTTTCGCCTTTAAGCTCGGGGCGCCCAGATGAGAAAGAAAGACATCGTGCAGAGCCTGCTGGTGTGGTTCGCGCGGAATGCGCGTCCCCTGCCCTGGCGCCGCACCCGCGACCCTTACGCTGTCTGGGTCTCGGAAGTTATGCTCCAGCAGACCCAGGTCAAGACGGTCCTGCCCTATTGGGAGCGCTGGATGGGGGCGCTGCCAAACCTCGCGGCGCTGGCCAAGGCCAAGCCGCAAACGCTGCACAAGCTCTGGGAAGGACTCGGCTATTATACGCGTGTCCGGAACCTGCAACGGGCCGCGCGGCTCATTGTGGAGCAACATGGCGACCGGCTCCCGGACGACTTTGATGCGCTGCTGGCGCTGCCAGGCATTGGGCGCTACACCGCTGGGGCCATTTGCAGCATCGCGTTCGATCAGCCACAGCCGATTCTGGACGGCAATGTGATTCGCGTGCTGACGCGTCTGTGCGGAATTGCCGGAGATCCGCGCGAGCGGAAAACCAACGCCCGTCTATGGCAGCTCGCGCAAGAGCTGGTGCTGCAGGCCGCTGAAACTGACAAGCGCACAAGCCCCTCCCCTCACGGATCACGCATCACGCGTCACGCCCCGCGCCGCTGCTCCCATTTTAACCAATCGCTCATGGAACTAGGCGCGCTCGTCTGCACGCCACGAGAACCCCAGTGCGGCGTATGCCCGATCGTGAAACACTGTGTCGCTTATCGACAAGGCCGCGTTGATGAATTGCCCGCACTCAGCCGGCGCGTCCGGACCACCCCACGCCGATTCGTTGCGTTCGTTGCGCAGAGACGCGGCCTCTTCCTCGTCCGCCAAAGACCCGTCGGCGTGGTGAATGCCCTTCTGTGGGAATTCCCCAATGTGGAACTGTCTCCCGATGATTCCGATCTGAAGCGAGCGGCCCGCCGCGCTCTGAGAGCGCGGCCGGAGACGCTGACACCGCTCGCCACGATCAAACACTCCATCACCCGCTACCGCATCACGTTGGAGGCGTATCAGGTCACGGGCCGTCAGGCAGCCAGGATTCCGACAGGAACAGAAGGCCGCTGGCTTGGCGGCAGCCGATTGCAGCAGTTGGCGTTCACCAGCGCACACAGACAAATCCTGCGGCGGCTGGTAATGCGGGATGGAGCGCCGCTCTCCGACGCGGCGTCTTAGCAAGGTGCGCCGGGCCGGAAACCAGCGCTTCCACCTACTTTCGAGTCAGGGAGGGCGAGCGTCCTCGCGAGCCCAAACACCTACGGAAGAAGGTGCGCGCGACGCCGCCCAGCATAGCATCCTCGCTTTTCCACCGGGCTCAGGGCGAACGGAACCGATAAAAACGCCGCGGGCAGTTCGTCGCCTGCGAGTCAGTAAATTGGAACTCGCCGGCGGACACCTCTGTGGCGCCACCCAGCACACTCCAGTTGGCGAGGGGCTGCGCCGGATTGGTAGTCGCCAGGGTGGTGCAGGCAACGCCCGGGGTGTAGTTGAAAGCGAATTGAAACGCGCCGCCCGGCACTTTCGAGGCGCTGGTGATCACCGGCGTGTCCTTCGCCAGCTTGATCTTGACCACCTGGTTGGGCCGGCTGTCCTGTCCGAGATAAGCGTAGCCGCGCACCGGGTCAAAGACTGCCGAACGGAAAAACACCTCGCCAAAGGGAAGGACTCCGTCAAGGTTCGTGGTGGTGTTATTGGTGGTGATGCCGCTGGGCGGGGGCGTTTCCGTGCCGCCCGGCAATGGCAGATAGGCGATTTCGATGGGTAGATTGGTGCCGTTCAGGGCAAGCTGATAAACCCCGCCGGGATACGTGTTGTCATTGGCGAAATAGACGTAGCCGTTCACGGGATCAACGACGGAAGCGGCCAAGCGTCCTTCGCCCGGATGGAGAGTGATGTTGCCGACCGGCGTGGGTGGGGCATCTCCTTCCCCCAGCTTTACCTTATAGACTTTGCCCGGCACATTGGTATCCGAGTCATACGTACCGTAATAGGCATAACCGTGCACCGTGTCGATGCAACCGCCGTCGATCGAGGCGCCCACGGTGTCCAGGTTAGTTGCGCCGATGAACCCCGGAGGGTCGTTGCCGGGCGTCAGCTTGATCTTCACGACATAGGGGATGCCGGAGACGCTGCCACCCGTAAAGCCCGCGAAATAGGCATAACCTTTTTGCGCATCAACCGCCCCGGCGAATAGGAAGTTGGTCTCGCCCGCCCCGAGCGTCACTGAACCCAGTTCCGTAAACGTGGAGAGGGCCACCTTCGCGACCCGGGCAGGCCCCCCCGAAACAGTGCAGACAACATAACCATAGTGGTTGGCGGGATTCGGGTCGGAGTCATCGATGACGATTTCAGCGGCGCTGCCGGCGGGGAGCGTGAGCGAACCGGCGCTGGTGACGGCATTCGTTCCAATCCCGAGCGCATACCGATTCACCGTGTTTCTAGCCAGATACAGATACCCCGCTGCCGGATCAATGGCACCCTGGATGAACTGGCCGGTGTTGAGAGCGGGGCCGACCTGCACGGGCAGATTCCCGGTGATATCCAGCTTGTAAAGGTAACTGCCCACGAAATAAGCATAACCATTGGTCGGGTCGATGACCGCGGCATACATGCCTTTGTCGTCGGGGTTGGAGTGGCGCGGCGTGAGAGTGGTATGGCCGATGCGCTGCATCCCCCCGGCATTCGCCAGCCAGGCAAGACCGAACACCATTGGCCCGGCCATCAACAGGAACTTGCATTTCATAAGATCGTCGTTTGGCTGTGTCCAGAAACTCGCACGTGCATCGGAAGCCGTCCACCCCCTCGAAACCGTCGCAGCCCCGGCCCGAATGCGACTCGGGACACTCAATCGTGAGAGAGCTCTTCCCCGCAGTCGTGGATGGTCGTTGGGGATTTGTGTCCATTTCCGGTGAACTCGTCATCAATCCTCAGTTTGAACGGGCGGAGGTTTTCGCGGAAGGACTGGCCGCCGTTCGTCTCGGCAGGTGGGGCTATGTGGACGTTTCGGGGAAGGTCGCAATCAATCCGCAGTTCGACAAGGCCGACGTTTTCAGCGACGGGCTGGCGGCAATCAAGCTCGGCGGCGGTCCCGGCCCCTTCAATCCCTTTGGTGGCGGTGGTCGCTATGGCTACATCAATTCGGAAGGCAAATACGTTGTCAATCCGCAGTTCGACGACGCCGGAACGTTTGCCGGCGGCCTCGCGGCTGTCAAGTTGGGTGGCCGTTGGGGCTTCATTGACAAGACCGGGAAAATTGTCATCAACCCCCAGTTCGACGATGCCGCCGCCTTTTCTGAGGGACTCGCAGCCGTTAAAATGACCGGTCCTTTTGGCTACACGGACACCAGCGGGAAAACGGTCATCAACCCGCAGTTTGAAAGGGCGCAACCGTTTTCCGAAGGGCTCGCGGGAATCAGAACGAGCGGCCACTGGGGGTTCGTTGACAAGACTGGGCAGAGCACCGTTACTCCGCAGTTCGACGACGTGGGAAGCTTCGTCAAAGGCCTGGCGGCAGCCCGGCAGGGGAAGCGCTGGGGTTACATTGACACGACCGGCAAATTTGTCGTCAATCCGCAATTCGACGAAGCCGCGTCATTTTCGGAGGGCGTGGCGCAGGTCCGCCAGTCGGGACGTTGGGGATTTGTGGACAAGAGCGGCAAGTTCGTGATCAACCCGCAGTTCGACGAAGCCATGTCCTTTGCCGACGGCTTGGCCCGAGTCAAGGTGGGCGGCCGAACCGGATACATTAACGCCACCGGAAAATTCATCTGGAATCCTGCCAAGTAATACTCACCGGCGCAGCAAGCATAGAACCGGCGGCGCGCCAAAAGCCAGATTCAGGTAATTTCCCACTTCCTGATCGCTATTTGATCCCCTGACGCATTTTCATCCTCACCCGGTAAGTTGAAAGTGGTCAGTGGTGAAAAGACGCGTCCCAGGTACCAAAGAGAATGTTTCGTACTGCGCTTCATAGGTACTATCTAAGACAACGATTGGGCTCGGTTTAATCTGGTACGCCGCTGAATGGTTTGGACCGTGTCAGGGTCTGGGCGTTCATAGAGATATTGCTTTTTGTTGTTCAAGCGAGCCCCTCGAAACAAAACTTGCACGCGCCAGTAGTCGACGGGGTTGGGCTTGGTCCCGATGAGTTCGGCCATCTCCCCTATGTTCAACATGCCCTTGGCCCGGAGTCGGTCGGTGCGACTGGTGAGCTTATAATTGCACGTTAGGACGAGCACGGCCCGCGAGGTGAAGGGATCGTGGTGTTGGGATCGTGGTTGACAGAGCAGCACCAGCCGCGCTGGTTGAGTTCGGCGGCGATTTGTGAGTTGGTCATCGTTTCCAAGAGCCGGTCGATTTCGGCGACGATCTCCGGTTTGGTCTTGCGCAGTTCCCCAACGGTCAGTGGCACCGGCAAGGCAAGGACCTTGGTTGCTCCGCCCTTGAAACGAACCTGCGCGGTGATCACAGCGCGGTTGCGTTTCAAAGTCACGTCTTCGACCAACAGCCGTGCCATGCGCTTGCGATCCCGATGGCTGGTCTTGGGTTCCTTCCATAGTTTAGGGAAGTCCTGCGCCAGAGCCAAAATCTGTTGCTTCTGCTCTTCGGTAATGCCTCAGAAGCCGTGAAAGAATTGATTTTCGCGAACTGACATGGACCAGCGACAGGTTCGTCCCCGTTGAGGAGGCGAAAGTCACAGACCGACCAAACCCCATGGCCGGGTGGTCGAGCCTTTGATTGCCCGCCGCCTCAACTCAGATTTTTCTGGTTTCGCGGTGATTTTTGGTTTTCTACGTCATTTTGATGCTTTCGCTTAACTGGTGGTCGCCGCC
>CZKM01000216.1_pt1 | contig 10198 bp, 5 predicted proteins | sample 1122481 | NCBI WGS metagenome assembly CZKM01 (sample SAMEA3539301, study PRJEB10725) | soil metagenome | biome: tundra; feature: field; material: soil | place: USA | collected 2010-05 | depth 0.15 m | reverse complement strand
GATCTTCGGCGCTTCCAAATCGGCTAGCAGGGCATCCCAATTGACCTTGAGCGTGGGAGCAGAAACCTCGGTGGCAGAGACGCCCTCCAGCGCGCTTGCGGCCACCAATTGCTGGATGGTTTCGCGTCGTTGGAGGAATTCAATCAGCCGCTGTGCCGTTTCCGGGTGTGGCGCGCCGCGCACCACACCAACGGTGTTCGGGATCAACAGTGTTTCCTCAGTCATGGGCAATGGCGCGATTGCCAGGCCATCGTGCTGACCCGCGGCGATGTCATCCGAATCGGTCAACCCGATCCATGCCTCACCTCGGCCAACCACTTTGACCACCACCGAGTTGCCGTCCACTAGTATGGGCTTATTGGCCGCCAGTGCCCGGCACCAAGCCTGCCATCGCTCCTCGCCCCAGTACTGGCGCAACGCATGGAAATGCGTGGCCGTCGTGCCGAACTGCGGATAAGCCAGCGCCACCTTTCCGCGCCAGGTTTCATTCGTTAGCTCGAGCAGGGAGCGTGGTGCGGATGCCAGCGAGAGGCGGTTGGTATTGATAACCATTCGCCGGCTGCGGTAGCCAAACGCGGCCCAGCCGTTGGTCTCTCGAAAAACGCGTTGCGCCGCTAGTTGACGGGTGCGCATCTCTTCATTGCCCCAGAACACATCGCACCGCGGATGGGTGCGCTCGGCAATCAGCCGGTTGGCGAGGCCGACGGTTTTCACCGCCTCATTGTCATACACAGGCCGGACCGTGATGGCGGTCGCCTTGCCGAAACCGCGAAAGATGGACTCGGCATACTCCTCATCCTGGGCGCAATAAGCAATGACCTGCTCAAATTTCGGGCGCGCGGGGAACAGGAAAATGAATAGCACCACGCAGATGATCGCCGCCACCGCAAACCAAACGCACCAGAACAGAGAGAAACCTTTCCTCCGTCCGAAGATCTCCTCCGGCTCGTCGGGCGGTGTTGACGAATGTAGATGGGTGTCGTTCATTCCCAGGTGCCCCACGAAAAACTGCTCTTCATACGGTCCTCCGATGGTAGTACCACCACTCGGCCAGCAATACGAGCAGCCCGAGCGTGGCAATGGTCCGCCACACCTCCATGTTTGCCCGCTTGGTCGTGGTCGCGCTCACCTTGGTGTATTTGCCCAGTTGCAATTCATCGCGCGGCTTGATGTTGCTCTCAGCCGCATCGAGCAGGTTCACGCAAAAGACCGTTTCATTCGTCCCCAGGCGGAGCCGGTAAACGCCCGACTTGTAGGTGTCGCCAAACACAAGCTCGTTGGCGCTCGGATCGAGCGTCAGCGATTTTGTCGTGCCGCCCGGAAAGGTGACTTGCGCGCTGGACGCGGGTTCCGACAGCGGCAAGCGGAACGGGTCGCCCGCCTTGACCAACAGTTGGCCGCTTCGCGCATTGGCCGGGTCCAGCCATTCCACCGCATTGGCGATGAATATGGGGAATGAGACGCGCAACGGCCAGTTGCTCTCCAGGATATCGAAACCGATCCAGATGATGCGTTGCCGGCCTAGCTCCCCCGCCAGGATGATCGGTGCTGCCGGCGTTTCCACCAACGCCACCGCCCAGCTCGGCGTCCGGGCTGTCAGGGTCTGCACTACCTGCACATTATCGAAACCGGTGTAGCGCAGGAGCGGATGCGAGGACTTCCAGTCCACAATCGGCGGCGCCTCCTCGCGCCTGACCCCTTCGAACCAGTTCGTGTTTACGACATGAATCGCGAGCACGTTGCCTTTCGGCCAGACCGAAGGCGTCACGTCGTCCAGCACAACAAAATCGAAGCCTGCCGCCGGGTCTGTCAGATCCGTGGCGCCCGCCAGCTCGACATTCGCCACCGAGCGCAGGGCCTTCTCCAAGAGCCGGTTGCCGCGCGAGACCAGCAGCACCTTCACCGGCTTCGGCAGGAGGCTGACAATGGAAGCCTGGTTATCCACGGCCAAATCATCCCGGGTGGTTAAACGCACGGTAACAACCCCATCGTGTGATTGCTTCGCCCGGAAGGCCTGGGGCGAGGTTTCTCCTGCCGGGATTGTCAGCGGGCGCGTTTCCAACAAGCGCTCGTCGAGCAGCAGCTCCAGGTCAGTCTGCTGGCTGTCCGGCGAAAAGTTGGCCACACTGGCGTAAATCGCGCGTTCGCGGGCGTCCTCCGGATTGGCGCGCACGTCAAGGGCGGTGATGCCGAGGTTGTTCGAGGTCTTGCCCACGCGATGATAAACCAGCGGCAGCGCTTTGTTCTCGAACTCATTCAATTCCGGCACCGCGCCGTCGCTGAACAGGTGGACCTCCGGGCCGGTTCTCGGGTCGAGGTCCCGAACCAGGGATTCCGCCATCCGGAGAGCCGGCAGCAGCCGAGTCGGTCCATCCGAGCAAGTGCAGCCCTGTAACGCTCGCCGCAAAGCCGCCTTCTCGCTGGTGGCGGACTGCTTGACCTCGGTGGTCGGGCCCGCGAGCACGACGACCATCTCGTCGGTGTCCTTGAGGCTGTCCACCCACTTGAGCGCCTCGGCACGCGCCTTCTCGAAGCGCGACGGTGCCTCATCCGTAGCCTGCATTGAGGCCGAAGCGTCGAGAATGACCACCCGCCGCTGGGCTGGCTTCGCCTTCGTCGAAAAATACGGCCGTGACAACGCCAGCACCGCCAGCGTCAGCAGGATGATTTGCAGGATCAGCAGCCAGTTCTTGCGCAGCTTCTGGAACGGTGCGCTGGCCTGGGTCTCCGCCAGGAACTTCTGCCAGAGCAAAGTGCTCGAAACGAGCTTCACCACCCGCTTCCGCTTGAGCAGATAGAATACAACGACCACCGGTATGGCAGCCGCAAAGGCGAAAGCGAGTGGCGCTAAGAAATGCATTCCCAAACGAAGTCCGAAGTCCTAAGTCCGAGATCCGAGTTAACGCCCGAGGCCCCGGACTTTAGACTTTGGACTTTAGACTTTAGACTTAATCTCACCCCCACACCTCCGCCTGCCGCAGTTGCTTCAGCAGCAAGTCCTGCAAATCGGTGTTCGAGCTTGCGGTGAAGAAGTTCATGCCGCGGGCCTTGCAATACTCGCGCAGCCGCTGCATGAAGTTCTGCACGGTCTGCCGATACGCTTTCATGCGGAAGCGGCCGAAGGTCACCTCCTGCAAGGCCCCGGTCTCGGAATCCACCAGGCGCAAATCGCCAAAGGTCGCCGGCGACAGCTCATCTGGCGCGAGAATCTGCACCAGGTCCACCTGGAAGCCTCGGCCAACCAGCGCCGTCAGCCCGGATTCGTAACCCGCCGGATCAAGGAAATCACTCAGCACGACAGCCACGCCAGCCTGGCGCGCTTCGAGCGCGCCCCGACGCAGGGCCTCGTTGAGATTCGCCGTGCCGCCGGCTGTAAGCGTGCCCAGGTTCTGGAAGAACGGAATGGCGGATTTCTTGCCGCGGACAGAGCGCAAACCGCCCCGTGCGGCGAGTTCGGCGATGCGAGTGGCGGGTCCAGCGGGTGCATCAGTGCCCAGGTCGGGAAAAGGAATCACGCTGACCCGATCGAAGCCTGACAGGGCCACGTAGCCAATGGCCGCCGCCACCTGGCGGGCGAAGTCAAACTTGCGCGGCTCGCCAAAGGTCATCGACTCGCTAGCGTCGAGGAAGATGCGCACCGGCAGCTCGCGCTCCTCTTCGTAGAGCTTGAGGAACAGCTTCTCCAGCCGACCGTAGAGGTTCCAGTCGATGTAGCGGAAATCATCGCCGTGGACGTAAGTGCGGTAGTCGGCAAACTCGACCGACTGCCCCCGCGCGCGGCTGCGCCGCTCTCCTTTGGCCGAGCTCTTGGCCCGCCGTGCGGCGAGCAATTGAAATTGCTCGAGGCGGCGCAGCAGTTCGGGGGTGAGAAGAGCGTCAGGCACGAGTTCGAAACATGGTCGATCTTAGTCCGTTGCTCAAGTCAGGAAACTGCATGCTTGGGGCAGCCTCAGCCCTCTTGACACCATGGAAACGACGTGAGATCTGTTTTCCCTCACCCCAGCCCGATCCCGTGGGTTTATCTTTCCCAACAAATCCGGCAGTCGTTCCTCAATCCCAACGGGATTGCATCCTCCAGCCCAGGGTTGCGAGCCGCGAGCTACCCTGGGTGGCGTTCCCAAAGCGTGTTCAACCCTGAAAGGGTTGTAGCGTGGCGTAGGTTCTTGGCGAGTCTCGGTCCCTCGGGTCGAGTGCTTCAACCCTTTCAGGGTTGGCGAATCCGCGCTTGCCTCACACCCAGGGTAGCTCGCGGCTCGCAACCCTGGGCTTAGTGATGGAATCCCTTTGGGATTCACCTCTTGCAGGCGCGAGTTGTGGGTAATGCCAAGCCCAAGGGAGAGGGCCGTGGCGAGGGGGAAGGAGCCGCCCGACGTCGAAACGGGCTCAGGCGAATTCCACGCTGCTTCAGGAGCACGCCCGCCAGGAGTTCTGAGCCCGCAGGTTGCTGCTAAATCTCGCACATGGGCGACCCTCTTAGAGTTGGTTTTCATTTGCGCTCGGAGAATTCTCACGGCTCTGGAGAACGCCCCTCTCCGAACCTAAACACTCACCGCCGCCACATCTCTGGGCACGTCCCTGAGAACCTGTGCAATAATATGGTCTGTCGTGATCCCCTCGGCCTCGGCCTCGAAGTTGAGTATGAGGCGATGCCGCAAGGCTGCTGCTGCTGCGGCTTCAATATCGTCAAAGCTCACGTTGAAGCGGCCCTCGGTCATGGCGCGGACTTTGCCCGCCAGCAGCAACGTCTGGCCGCCGCGCGGGCTGCTGCCGAAACGGAGGTACTGGCTGGCAATTGGCGAGGCCGTCTCCGTCTTGGGATGCGTCGCGAGCACCAGCCGCACAGCGTAATCCTTTACGTGCGAGGCCACCGGCACCTCGCGCACCAGCTTCATCAACTCCAGCAAGGCCTCGTGGGTAAGCACCTTCTTCACCCCGGCGCGGGCGCCGGTCGTCGTGCGCGAGAGCACCTCAGATAATTCTTCGGCGGACGGATAGCCGACTAGTATCTTGAAGAAGAACCGGTCGAGCTGGGCTTCGGGCAGCGGGTACGTGCCTTCCTGGTCGATCGGGTTCTGCGTCGCCATGACAAAGAACGGCTCAACCAGTTTGCGGAGCTCGCCGCCCGCCGTGACCTGGTGCTCCTGCATTGCCTCCAGCAACGCTGATTGGGTCTTCGGCGTCGCGCGGTTGATTTCGTCCGCCAGCACGAGGTGGGCGAATATCGGTCCGCGCTGGAATTGGAACTCGCGCCGCCCGCCGGGTATCTCCATGACGATGTTCGTGCCGAGAATATCGGCCGGCATCAGGTCGGGCGTGAACTGAATGCGGCTGAACGAGAGGTCGAGCACTTCGCCGAGCGTGCGCACGAGCAGCGTCTTGCCCAGCCCCGGCACGCCTTCGAGCAGCACATGCCCGCCCGCGAACAGCGCAATGAGCGTGCCCTCGACGACAGCGTCCTGGCCGACGATGACTTTGCCCAGTTCCGCACGCAACGCGCTGTGGGCCTGGCGGAAGATTTCGATTTGTTGTTCGGTATCCATATGCCTGCGTTCCTGATTTCCCGAGGTCCAGATTACTTCTTTAGGTCGTCAAAATAGTCCTTCACCGCCCCCTGGTAGGCGCGGGGGACCTTCTCCTGGCTGAGGGCGCTCTGTGCGTCCGATTGCGCGGCGGTGGCCGCTTCCTCGTAGGCCACTTTGCTCACGCCTTTGATGCTCACGCCTTTCAGAGTAATGCTCGGCATCTGGCCACCGGGCTGGAACTGGCCTTTCACCTTCGTGGGCTTGAGCGCGTCGCTCAGTTCGCCCTCGCCGCGATCGGTGTGGCCCCGCGGGTCCTGGTCAGGCCGGAAGGAGCCCGAATTGTCCCAGTGATCGCTCCATTGGCCGTCCCATTGGGCATTGGGATCACCCCACGTGCCGACGCCGCCGCCGGGACGATTGCCATAGGGGCTGTAGCCCGGCTTGTTGCCAGTCTTCATTCCCCAGCATTGGCCCGAGCCGATGCACATGGAGGCCTGGTTCAAGCTGTCGAGTGTCGCCGCCAGCTCTTGCGCATCGCCCATTTGCTGAGCCAGATCTCCCAATTCCTTGGCCGCCGCTGCCAGTGCCTGCGCCGCGCCGGGTTTGTTCTCCGCCTGCAACTGCTTGGTGGCATTCTTCAGATGTTCGGCCACTTTGCCGTAATTGCTGGCCGGATCCACTGCTTTGGACACCTCCTGAAGAATCTTCTGGAGCTGCTCCGGCGCGAGATTCGCCGATTTCAATTGCGTCACCATCTTCTGCAGCGTCGCCTGGGCCAGTTCGGGTTGGCCGTTCTTGAGTTGCTCGGCCAGGTCCTTGCCCAGCTTTTCGGCCTGCTGCTGAAGCTGCTGCAGCGACTTGGCCATGTCGCGCATTTTCTCGAGGTCGGTGAGGGAAGCTTCCAAGTCCTTGAGGACGAGGTCGGTCTGGTTCGCCTCCAGCGCCTTGATCGCCTCGTCCAGTTGCGGCAATTGCACCCCCATGTCCTGCATCTGCTTCGAAAGCGCGGAAAGCGATTCAGACAACTTCTGGCGCTCCGCTTCGTTGCCGGGCGAGGTCTTGCTGGCCATGCCTTTGGCGGCCTCCTGAAGCTTCTCGAGGTCTTTCTTCAGCTTGTCCAGCGCGTCCGGGTTGCCGGTCGGTGTGCCCATCTGTTTCTGCAAGGCCTCCATTTGCTTCTGCAAACCCGCTGCCGTCTGCGAGTCGTTCCCGGTCGAAGCCCTCGCGGCCTGCTCCATCTTTCTTAAGGAAGGGTCCTTGCCCATTTCCTTAAGCTCGTCCTTGAGCTTCTCCGCCACATTGGCCAGGTCCTTGAGCGCCTCGCTGCGCGTAAACACTTTCTTGTTGAGTTGGTCCCCCAAATCGGACACTGCCTCCAGGGCCTTCTGCGTGGGTTCGAGGGCGGGCGGGCGCTTTTCCACGTTGCGGCGGGTCAGGTCCGCCAGGCGCTTGCCGACCTCTTTGATGTTCTGCTCATCGGCCTTCTTTTGGAGGAAGCTCTTGCTTCGGTATTCAGGCACAAAACCCAGGCCCGCTCCCAGCGCGAGGACCACCACCGCCCAGCGTGTCGCTTTGGTCAGACGGAATGGCACTAGCCGGCGCAGGTCCAGCCCTTTGGCATGTTCAGCGGCATCTGTGACGACCAGGTCGCGCCACGTCCCGACGCCCTCCTCACCGGCGAATTCTAAAGCAGTGCTCAGCCGTTCCTGCAAATGCTGCCGGCCATCCACCCAGCGGGCGACTTCCGATAAAGGCGTCTTGTGCCAGCCGCCAACGATCATTCCCCCCAGCGCGCACAAAAGAGGAACCAGGGCAGCCGCAGTCAGGGTCCAAAGGGGCAGCGGCACCAAATGCCACACGCTTATCAGCACCAACGACAATACGGCCCCGACCAGCAGGCCGTACCATAAGCCGCGCAATGCCCGCGCCCAGCGACGGCGCCGGGACGCCTGTTCCAGGGCCGATTCGATGATTTGTAGTTCGCTCATGGCCGCAGCCAAACTTGCCGCACCCGCGCGCCTTTGGCCAGTCATAAAGCGTTAGACAGCGCTACGGCCAAAAAGTTCCGCAGGTATCAGTCGCCCCAGTTCTGGCACTGCCCCCTTGGCTTCCTCCCCCAACCCCTGGAATCCTCCGATCCCGCGTTGCCAGTACCTGTCGGCGTTTGCTAAGACTAAAGCACCCAGGCGGAACGGCTGGGCTGGCGGTGGGGTCAGAGATTGAGAGGCGTGCGCGGGGCGGCCGGTGATAGAACTGATGTTGCGCACAATTTTATCAATTGGCGCTAAACCATTCGGATGCGCTAACCTTCCGCCGGAACTGAGACACTAAAGCATTAACCCGAGGCCTAAATTAATCATGAACCAACCTGAGTCCCACACGGAACCGGCCGAGCCCGCCCAGCCAATGATGCGCGGGTTCTGGAGCTTGATCATCACCCAGTTTGAAGGCGCGTTCAATGACAATGCCCTTAAGACGCTAGTGACGTTCATCGGCCTGAGCATGGCCCTCTCAGCGGGAATGCATAAGTCCCTGATATCCTTGACGACCGCCTTATTCGCGCTGCCGTTCATCCTGCTCTCGATGGCCGGTGGCTTTCTTGCCGACCATTTCAGCAAGCGGACGGTCACGGTTTCGGTGAAGGTGCTCGAGGTTCTTATCATGGCCATTGCCACGGCAGGTTTCGCGCTGAAGAACCTGCCCTTGGGCCTGGCTGCGATTTTCCTCATGGGCGTGCACAGCGCGATCTTCGGTCCCTCCAAGTACGGCCTGTTGCCGGAACTCCTGCCGGAGAAACGGCTTTCCTGGGGCAATGGTATGCTGGAACTCGGCACCTGGCTGGCCATCATTTTGGGGATGATGGCCGGCGCGGAGCTCTTCGCTGCCTTCCCCGGTCGTCAGGCCTGGTCCGGGGCGATTCTGGTGGGCTTGGCCCTGCTTGGCCTGGCTTTCAGCCTGGGGATTACCCGTGTGCCGGCGGCGGATCCGACGCGGCAGTTCCGCGCTAATTTCCTGAGCGACCTGTGGGCGCAGACTAAAGTGATGCGGGCTGATCGTGTGCTCTGGCTGGCCTGTCTGGGCAACATTTACTTTAGCTTCATCGCCGTGCTGGTGCAGCAAGGGGTGATTGATTACGGCGCCGACGTTTTGAAGGTGGATCCGGTGCATACCACGCGGCTTTGGGCGGCCGTGGCGGTGGGCATCGGGCTCGGGAGCCTTGCCGCCGGTTATTTGTCCGGCGGCAAAATCGAGTATGGCCTCGTGCCGCTGGGTTCGCTGGGGCTCTCCATTTTCGCAGCCTGGCTCTGGCAACCCGGCCTGAGCTTCCTCCAACTCCTGCCCATCCTCGCGGCGCTCGGGTTCTTTGGCGGTTTCTTCATCGTGCCGGTTACCGCCATTCTCCAGCACCGGCCCTCCAAGCAGCAAAAAGGGGCGATTCTGGGGGCGGCTAATTTGCTCTCATGGATTGGGATATTCCTGGCCGCTGGTTTTTATTGGGTCATTGCCACCGCCCTTCAACTCGGCCCGCGGGGTGTGTTCCTCATCGGCGCCCTCATGACTCTGGCGGCGACCGTTTACGTCGTGTGGCTCCTGCCCGACTCCTTGCTGCGGTTCGTATTCTGGGTGCTCACCCATACGCTCTACCGCATCCGGGTGGATGGCCGGGACAACATCCCCTCCAAAGGTGGCGCGCTCTTCGTCTGCAACCACCTCTCCCTGGTGGACGCGCTCCTGCTCCTGGCGTCCACGGACCGCCCCGTGCGCTTCCTCATCTTCAAGGGCATATATGAGCGGCCCTGGATAAAACCCTTTGCCCGCATCCTGGGCGCCATTCCCATTTCCTCCGAGCTGCGCCCGCGTGAGATGCTCCACGCGCTGCGCACGGCCAGCGAAGCCATCCAAAACGGCGAAGTGGTCTGCATCTTCGCCGAAGGCCAGATCACCCGCATCGGCAACCTCCTGCCATTCCGTCGCGGCTTCGAGCGGATCATGAAGGACGTGGAAGCGCCCATCATCCCCGTCGCCCTGGACGGTGTCTGGGGCAGCATCTTCAGCTTCGATAAGGGGCGCGCGCTCTGGAAGCTGCCGCGCCGGATTCCCTATCGCGTGACGGTGAACTTCGGGAAGCCCCTGCCGCATACCGCCACGCCATTCGAAGTGCGGCAGTGCGTGCAGGAGCTTATGGTCGAAGCGTGGAACTATCGGAAAGCGCACATGCGACCGCTCCACCGCTCCTTCGTCCGCGCGGCTCGCCTGCACCCGTTCCGCTTTGCGATGGCCGATGCGCAATCTCCCAAAGTGACCTTCGCCTCCGCGCTCATGCGGACGGTCTTTCTGGCGCGGCGACTGAGGAAAGTGTGGGCGGGGCAACAGATGGTTGGCCTGCTTTTGCCGCCTTCGGTGCCGGGCGCCCTGGTGAACTTCGCGGCGCTGCTCATGGGCAAAGTGCCGGTGAACCTCAACTACACCGTGTCCGAAGAAACGTTGGCCTCCTGCATCCGCCAGTGCGGGATCAAGACTGTGCTGACCTCCCAGAGGTTTCTCGACAAGGTGAAGCTCAAGGTCCCCGGCCAGGTTGTCTTTTTGGAGGAGGTAGCGGCTAACCCTGGCGCTGGGGAGAAACTGTGCGCTCTGCTCAGCGCCTGGCTCCTACCGGTGGGCTTGCTCGAGCGCTC
>CZKM01000057.1_pt1 | contig 10345 bp, 7 predicted proteins | sample 1122481 | NCBI WGS metagenome assembly CZKM01 (sample SAMEA3539301, study PRJEB10725) | soil metagenome | biome: tundra; feature: field; material: soil | place: USA | collected 2010-05 | depth 0.15 m | reverse complement strand
TCGAGTATTTGATCGTCGCGTAATCGTAACCGCTGTCGCTGTTGATGGAAGCCCCCGTCACGACCACGTTGTTACTGCCGTCCACCGCGACCGCGTAGGCTTCGTCATCGCCGTTCCCCGGCCCGTTGTAGCGTTGAACCCAAGCTTGGACGCCGATCTCGGCGCGCGTGAGTGCCGGCAGGAGGAGAAATATCACCAGCGGGCCAGCCACCGTTAATTTTCGCAAGGTTGTTTTCATCAGGTTGTCCTTTCAGTCGAATTGTTGTTTGCCGGAATTATCCGTCTATCTAACGCTACGTCGGCATTGGTGCCCGGTGCCGTTTCTCACAATCGTCGTGGCCATTATGGCGTCGTCGTGCCTCGTGTCGAGAAGAAACTGGGAGTGGATTGAGCTATTGATTTGACGGCGATGGCCAGGGCGTATAGGAGTGGGCATGGCCGACGGCGGATGGTCGTTGTCCGGGCCAGACTGAACTATGCCAATCACGGTTTCCATCGTGGAAGATAACGACCAGTTGCGCGGCACCCTGGCGCGGGTGATCAGCCGGGCGGAAGGATTCAAGTGCGTGAGCCAATACCCCAACGCCGAAGCGGCGCTGGAGGGTTTGCCCAAGGATCGGCCGGAGGTTGTGCTGATGGATATCAACCTGCCGGGGATGAACGGCGTGGAGTGCGTGCGGCAATTGAAGCAGGTCGCGCCGCAGATCCAGTCGGTGATGCTGACGGTCTATGAGGACACGGATAACATCTTCGCGGCGCTGGCGGCGGGGGCGTCGGGTTACCTGTTGAAGCGCACCAAGAGCGCCGCGTTGCTCGACGCCATCCGCGAAGTGCATCAGGGCGGCTCGCCAATGACAACGCACATCGCGCGGAAGGTGACGCAGTCGTTTCAAAAGGTGGGCCCGTCGCCGCAACCGACGGAGAACCTTTCCCAGCGTGAGCAGGAGGTGCTCGATTGCCTCAGCAACGGCTTCCTCTACAAGGAAATCGCCGACAAGCTGGGCATCAGCTACGAGACGGTGCATACCTATATCCGCCGCATTTACGAGAAGCTCCAGGTGCGAACGCGGACCGAGGCGGTGGCCAAGTTCCTGCGCCGTTAGCCGGGAATAGAGAGGCCGCTAACTTGTGTGGTCTGGCGCTTCGTGATATTCTGAGCGCTATGGTTTTTCCATGTCGAGCATTTCGTGGGATTCGTGTAGCAAGCTGGGTGGTTGCCGGGCTCCTGGCCGGGGCCGTCGCGAGCCGGGCCGATGGGTTTAGCATGGAGTCTGTGGGGGTGCGTGGTGGCTTCCAGGCGGATCGCAGCAACCGGGACTTCTACCAGTTGGAAGGGTTCGGGAATCTGAATCTGCCGTGGGGTTGGGACCTGGGCAAAGAGTGGTATCTGCAGTCCCGCCTGGACCTTTCGCTCGGCTGGCTGAACGGGCGCGGCGAGAGCGCCGCCATTGGCTCGGTCGGGCCGAGCCTGATCCTGAGTCGGGCGCGGCTGCCACTGTCATTCGATGGGGGCGTCCTCCCGACGGGCCTCAGCCAAAATGAATTCGGGTCATATGATTTCGGCATGGATTTTCAGTTTACCAGCTACCTTGGGTTGAACTGGGACTTTGCCCCACACTGGTGTTTCGGCTATCGCTTTCAGCATATGTCGAATGCGGGTCTGGCCGCGTCGAACCCGGGTTTAAACATGCATATGTTTGCCCTGAGCTACCTATTCTGAGCCCGGCGCTTAAGACCTTGCGGCCAGGGCCTGGACTTCGGAATTTGGGACTGAAACCCCGGGCGCAGGCTTGACGATCCCGGGTTGGCCCTCCACTGTTTTTCTTTCGTAAGTCATTGTATTGTTGTTAGGTGAATCTTATGAGCAAAGCACAGAATCTGTTCGGTACGCTGCGGAACTTCGATCTCAGGAACGGCCAGCAGGGAGCGTTACATTCGCTGCCGCAACTGGAAAAGGCGGGCGTGGGACCGGTGTCGCGACTGCCGGTGTCGATCCGGCTGGTGCTGGAGTCGGTGCTGCGCAATTGCGACGGCAAACGGGTGCTGGAACAGAACGTTCGCGCGCTGGCCAACTGGAAGCCGACGGGGCCGCGCACCGAAGAGATTCCATTTGTGGTGGCGCGCATCGTGTTGCAGGACTTCACGGGGGTGCCGTTGCTGGTGGACCTGGCGGCGATGCGGTCAGCGCTGGCGCGGCTGGGCCGGAATCCCAAGCTAATCGAGCCGCTGGTGCCGGTGGATTTGGTGGTGGACCACTCGGTGCAGGTGGACTACTACGGCACAGCGGCTGCCCTGGGCAAGAACCTGGATTTGGAGTTCAGTCGCAACCGGGAGCGCTACCAGTTTCTCAAGTGGGGGATGCAGGCCTTCGAAACCTTCAAGGTAGTGCCGCCGGGCATTGGCATCGTCCATCAGGTGAACCTTGAATACCTCGCCAAGGGCGTCCTGTCTTGTCCCTCAACCCTCAACTCTCAACCCTCAACGTTGTTCTACCCCGACACCCTGGTGGGAACGGATTCTCACACGACGATGATCAACGGATTGGGCATTGTGGGTTGGGGGGTCGGTGGGATTGAGGCGGAGGCGGGCATGCTGGGTCAGCCGGTGTATTTCCTCACGCCGGATGTGGTGGGGGTGCACCTGACGGGTGCTTTGCTCGAAGGCGTGACGGCGACGGACTTGGCGTTGACCGTCACACAGATGCTGCGCAAGGCGAAGGTGGTAGGGAAGTTTGTGGAGTTCTTCGGGCCCGGGGCCGCCGCTCTGCCGGTGGTGGACCGGGCGACCATCGCCAACATGGCGCCCGAATACGGTGCGACGATGGGGTTCTTCCCGATCGATGCGGAGTGCGTGAACTATTTGCGGGCGACGGGTCGCAGCGAGGAGCATTGCCGGATTTATGAGAATTACTACCGGGCGCAGGGATTGTTTGGCATCCCGCAGAAGGGCGAGATTCAGTATTCAGTCGAGCTGGAGCTGGACCTGGCAACAGTAGTGCCGAGCGTGGCGGGGCCGAAGCGTCCGCAGGACCGGATCGAATTACCGAATATGAAGCGGGAGTTCGTAGCGGCGTTCACGAGGCCCGTCACCGAGAACGGCTTCGGCAGGACGGCGGCGGACTTGGGCAAGAACTTCCTCGTCTCCGCCAAGGCTGGTTTGCGTGCGGGCGGCGGCAGCCAGGAACCAGTGATGCGAGGTGAGGCTCAGGCGCACAACACGAACCCGCAGACCGAACTGGAAATGACGAACAATCGGCCTACGCCCGACCGGGAAGTTGCGCCGGGAGTGGGGCACGAAGGACACATTCATCACGGGAGCGTATTAATTGCGGCGATCACCAGTTGCACTAACACGAGCAACCCGTCTGTAATGCTCGCGGCAGGGTTGCTGGCAAAGAAGGCGGTGGAGCGCGGCTTGCAGGTCAATCCGCTGGTAAAAGCATCGCTGGCGCCCGGTTCGCGGGTTGTGAGCGACTACCTCGCGCGGACCGGTCTGCAAGAGTATTTGGATCAGTTGGGGTTCAACCTGGTCGGATATGGCTGCACGACGTGCATTGGGAATTCCGGACCGCTGCCGACGGCGGTGGACGAAGCGATCGGCAAGCATGATGTAATCGCGGCGTCGGTGCTGTCCGGCAACCGCAACTTCGAAGCGCGGGTGCATCAGAGCATCAAGGCGAACTTCCTGATGTCGCCGCCGCTGGTCGTGGCGTTTGCGCTGGCGGGGCGAGTGGACATTGACCTGAGCCGCGAGCCGCTCGGGAAGGGGAAGGCCGGCGAGGACGTCTTCCTGAAGGACATTTGGCCGACGTTGCAGGAGGTGCGTGACCGGATGGAGGCGGCACTCAAGCCAGAAGTGTTCCGCCGGCTCTATCGCGATTTCGCGGGGCAGAACCCGAAGTGGAACGAGATCCCCGCGAGCGGGGGCGATGTTTACCCATGGGACGGCGCGAGCACGTATATCCAGGAGCCCCCTTTCTTTCAGAAGTTCGGGTTGCAGCCGGGTGAGATGCACGAGATCAGAGGTGCGCGGGCGCTGGGGGTATTTGGCGATAGCGTGACGACGGATCACATCTCGCCCGCCGGCAGCATCAAGCCGACTTCGCCGGCAGGGAAGTACCTGGTTGAGGAGGGTGTTGCGGTTGCGGATTTCAATAGCTACGGCTCGCGCCGCGGCAATGACCGGGTGATGACGCGCGGTACCTTTGCCAACGTGCGGATCAAGAACTTGATGGTCCCGGGCACGGAGGGAGGGGTGACCAAGTGTTTCGCCAGCAAAGGCTGCGGGTGCGCCCTGGGGGAAACGGTGTCCATCTACGAGGCCGCGATGGCCTACCAGAAGGAAGGCGCGCCGCTGGTGGTCATTGCCGGGCAGGAATATGGCACCGGCAGCTCGCGCGATTGGGCGGCCAAAGGGACGGCGTTGCTGGGAGTCAAGGCGGTGGTCGCGCAGAGCTTTGAGCGCATCCATCGTTCGAATCTGGTGGGCATGGGAGTGCTGCCACTGCAATTCAAAGAGGGCACGAGTGCGCGCACCCTGAAACTGGACGGCACAGAAATGTTCGACGTGCTGGGTTTGGGTCAGGCGCTGAAGCCCCAGCAGGATTTAACCCTGCGGCTTACGCGCGCGAACGGTTCCGTGGAGACCATACCCGTGACGTGCCGCATCGATACGCCGATTGAGATCGATTACTATCAGCATGGCGGAATCCTGCCCTATGTGCTGCGCCAGTTGGTGGCAGGGCAGGGCGCCAGCTCCGGGACGAGCACCAGGGCGTGACTACACGCATCAGTGGCCCCGCACGCAGCGATGAGAATACCGGCCCGCAGGCAGCCCGGCGAAGGTATGACCAGAATTGAGGCGCAAAGCTGGAGTCCTCAGCCCCGAATCCAACCAGGAATTCCGGCCTTGGTGGAGAAGATCATCCGCGCTGCTAACCGCGAACATCCCGCGGATGGGGTGATGCGGGCGGAATTGAAGGCGCAGCACGGGTTGTCACGGGACGACGGCGCCCGGGTTAGCAAGGCTGTGTTCGCCTACTTCCGTTGGCGGGATTGGCTGGACGAGAGCAAGCAGATTCGGCAGCGGATCGAGCATGCCTTGGAGTTAGCCGAAAGGTACGCGCTTAAACCGGAGAGCTTTACCGACGAGGACATCATCGCGCGGGCGGTGCCGGGTTGGCTGCCGACGGTGATGGCAGTGACAGGCGCTTGGGTTCGGGCCCTCCAAAGAGAACCCAGCCTCTGGCTGCGAGCGCGACTAGGGCGGGGCGGAGTGCTGGCGGAAAAGCTGGGTGATTGCAGCGTCTTCGGCGCGGGCCCGCTGGCCGATGCTTTGGAATATCGGGGTCTCAGCGATTTGTTTCGCACGAGTGAGTTTCATGCGGGCGAGTTTGAGGTGCAGGACCTCAGCTCTCAGGCGGTCGGGCTGATCTGCGCTCCGCGACCCGGAGAGACCTGGTGGGACGCGTGCGCGGGCGAAGGCGGCAAGCTGTTGCATCTCTCGGACCTGATGGAGAATCGGGGATTGATCTGGGCGAGCGATCGCGTCGCGTGGCGTCTCGCGAGGCTCAAGCAGCGGGCGGCGCGGGCTGGGGTGTTCAACTATCGTGCGGTGGCCTGGGATGGCGGCCCGCGGCTCCCAACGAAGACGAAGTTCGACGGTGTCCTGGTGGACGCGCCGTGCAGCGGGATTGGAACCTGGCACCGAAACCCCCACGCGCGGTGGACCGCGACGGCAGAGGATGTGAAGGAGCTAAGCGATGTCCAGCAGCGGATACTCTCGCACGCGGCTGGCGCGGTCAAACCGGGCGGAAAGCTGGTGTATGCGGCGTGTACTTTGTCGGATTTGGAAACAACCGTGGTGGTGCAGGGATTTGAACAGCGGTGCCCGCAGTTTGAGCGATTGGCGGTCAGCAACCCATTGGTGCCTGGGTTGCCGCCTAGTGGGGTGCTCTCTTTGTGGCCGCAGGAATCGGGCGGCAACGGTATGTTTGTCGCCGCGTGGGTCCGCACAACCGGCTGAAGGCTTTCGGCTCTGGTCGAGAGCCCGAGTTCTTCGCCGTTTTCGGTGGATTGGAGCAAGCGAAAGCTCCGTTCGGACCATCAAACTGACACTTTTCTCAGTATTGAGAAATCTCTGCCCGGCCAGCCAGCCTCAAGCGTGGGGGCATGGAGGGGGAAAGGAGGGGGAATGGACAGTATCCGGAGGATGCGACCCCCAAGTGTATCTTTTTGACCACCTGTCTGCCCTGGTTTTTCGCACAAATGAGAAAACCGCCCCGCAAATTCCCGCTTGTCCACTCCTCACCGAGTTGTTTTAGCTCTGCCTGAGCGTAATGGGGCTAATCCCGCCCGAGGAAGTGCCGGCGGCAGTCCCGAGCGGTGGGTTCACGCCCCTTCTCCTCTGGGCACTTCGACCGTCGGAGCCGGGCCTCTGTTTACCGCCTCTGTTTACCGGGTTGCCGGGCGGCCAGCTATCGTCTATCCTCACAGCGTTGAAATTATGGACCACAAAGCCGTATCACATGAAGCGAACCAACGTGCAAGTTGAAAAAGAACTGGCCGCGCCCCAACCGGCGGCCGCTGCTGAACCGTTGGTGCCGGTGGAGCCGGCGACGGTGACCGCGGAGCAACTGACGGAACTCAAGGAGCGCGCGGGCCGGGCGGACGAGAACTGGGAGCGATTGCTGCGCACCACTGCGGATTTCGAGAACTTCAAGAAGCGCGCGGCCCGCGAGAAGCAGGAGGCGATCAAATTCGCCAATGAAGGTTTGCTCCAAAAGCTGCTGCCGGTGCTGGAGAATCTCGACATGGCGCTGGCGGCGACTCAAACCGCCCGGCCCGAGGCCGGCCAATCGCTACAGGCAGGGGTCAACATGATCTCTCAACAACTCAAGGGTGTGCTCGCGGAAGCCGGCCTGGAGGAGCTGGACGCGCTCGGCAAGCCGTTCGATCCAAACCTGCATGAAGCCCTAATGCAAAAGGAAACGCCGGACGTGCCTGAAGGCCAGGTCGTCCAGCAGCTTCGGAAAGGGTATAAATTCCGCGATCGACTCCTGCGCCCAGCCGGTGTGGTAGTGGCCAAGCAACCCGCCGCCTGACCCATGGCCAAACGTGATTGCTACGAAGTCCTCGGCGTCGAGCGCAGTTCAGACGCGGAGGAAATCAAAAAGGCCTACCGCAAGCTCGCGCTCAAGTATCATCCGGATAAGAACCCGGGTGACAAGGCGGCCGAAGAGAAATTCAAGGAGCTCGGTGAGGCCTACGAGATCCTGAGCGACCCGCAAAAGCGCGCCCTCTACGACCAGCACGGGCACGCCGCTTTCGACCGCCGAGCGGGCGCTTATGCCGGAGGGGCCTTCCACGATCCGTTCGACATCTTCCGCGAAGTCTTCGGCGGCGGCGGGATCTTTGAAGACCTCTTCGGCGGCGGCAGAGGCGACTCAACGCAGCCCCAGAGGGGCAACGATCTCCGTTACGACATGGAAATCGCGTTCGAGGAATCCGCCCATGGGTGCGAAAAAGAGATCACGGTCACCAAACCGGAAGTTTGCGAGGTTTGCCAGGGCTCGGGCGCGGAAGCAGGTTCACGCATCCGGACCTGTTCGAGCTGCGGGGGCCGCGGTCAAATCATCAATTCGCGTGGTATTTTCAGCATCGCGCAGACCTGCCCGCATTGCCAGGGCGCAGGCCGTGTCCTCGAGAAACCCTGCACGGCCTGTCGCGGCGAAGGCCGCCGCGAACACTCTTCGAAGATTAAACTGCGCATTCCCGCCGGTGTGGACACTGGCTCACGCCTGCGCTCCGCTGGCAATGGCGAAGCGGGCTTTCGCGGCGGGCCGCCGGGCGATTTATACGTGGTGCTCCACGTCCAGGCCCATGCCCTGTTCCAACGCGACGGCGATGACCTGCTTTGCGAAGTGCCGGTGAGCTTTGTGCAAGCCGCGCTCGGCGCAGAAATCGCGGTTCCGGCGCTGGATGGAGGAACCTCAATCAGGATTCCGTCCGGCACCCAGCCGGGCGCGATGTTTCGGCTAAAGAGCAAAGGCATCAAGAATGTCCAGGGCCATGGCCGCGGCGATCTGCACGTCCGCATCAATGTAGAGGTGCCCACCCACCTCTCGCCCGCCCAAAAGGCCAAGCTCCAGGAATACGCCGACCTTTGCAACGGCAAGGAAAGCCCCATGAGCCAAAGCTTCTTCGAGAAGGCAAAAAAGCTGTTCCAATGATCGCAACGGAGTGAGGGCGTTATGGATTATTGAAGTGTCAGCATGTTGCCACATGAGTCAGGGACAGCTTTCCCGGCCCGGGTCTCCCCCATCACACACGTCGCCATTCCATTTTCCATGCATCGCTTCTTTCTACCGCCGGAGCACTGCCAGGACGCGAGCCTTTGCCTAGCCGGCGACGAAGCACACCATGCCCAGCACGTCGTGCGCGTCCGCTCCGGTGAACGCGTCGCGGTGGTGGATGGCGCAGGCCATGAGTTTCTGTGCGAAGTGCAGGGATATGATCGGGACAAAGCCAGACTAACCGTTATCGAAAAGCGCTCCCAACCCGCCCCTCCGAGCCAAGTCACCCTGCTGCAGGCCGTGCCCAAAGGGAAGCTCATGGAAGCGATTATACAGAAAGCAACCGAGTTGGGCGCGTTTCGCATTGTGCCCGTGCTCTCCGAACGGGTGGTCGCACGACTCGATGACAAAGAAGGGGCGCGCAAAGCCGAGAAATGGCGGTTAGTCGCCAGGGAAGCCATCAAGCAATGCGGCTCGGCGTGGCTGCCGATAATCGAGTTGCCATTGACTCCGAACCAGTTTCTCGCACGCAAGGAAGGCATTGAGCTGGCGCTGATCGCTTCGCTGGAAAGGGGCAGCCGCCCGGCACGAGAGTGCTTCCGTGCCTTTGAAGTGGAGCGCCGCCGAATGCCCAGGTCGGTTTGTGTTTGGATTGGGCCCGAGGGCGACTTCACGCCAGCCGAAACGGACGCGATCAAGACTCACGGAGCGTTGCCCATCACCCTTGGCCGGCTTGTCCTGCGCACCGAAACCGCAGCCATTTATTGCCTCTCCATTCTTAATCACGAATTGCAGTCGCCCGCTGCTCCTGACCACTGAGGCTCGTAGCTACGAACGACCACGAGGAATCCAGTCCAGCCCTCTTCTCTGATTTTCGGCCTTTGCGGCCACTAAATCCGCGACTGCACCAGCACTCTAAAGGATTGTCCCAAATACTCCGGATGTGTCAGCGTTTGAAACTGACGCGTACGCTCCAGGCTCCATGCCCCGAACGAGGCGCCACCATTGCAGACTCGCGCCGCAATCCCGGTCAGGAATTGCGCCTGAGTCAAGAAGCCGTCTGTCCTTAAACCGGCTGATTCCCCAGCAGCTTGAATGGCAGTGAAATTCACATGGGCTGTGATATCCTGCTCGCCAGGATGCGAAAGCACGTTCCCGCCCGACCGATGGTGGGAATAGGCCCGCACGGTACCGTCCCGTCGTTCTGGCGCAAAGAAGTCATCCGCCGTCAGACCATAATCAAGCGTGACCAGTCTCCCACACTCCAGCACGCTCGCCGCCTCCCACCACCACTGCTCTGCCGCTGGATTCATCTCGACCGTAAACCCATCCGGCAAAACATCCAGCAGCTCACTGCCAATTGTGAAAGGCCAATTGCCAAATGAAGGCTCCGAATTCCAGTGTGGACTCGTAGCGTTGGGCTTTGGACTGTTCGCAGGCATCCTCGTCCACAAAAACCGCCCGCCCTCCGACGTTACCCCCCACTCATACCACGTCCGCTCTTTCGCATCCCACCCCAGCCGGTGTGCGGGTATGGCATCGAGCAGTTCGTTGGAAAAAATTATTCCCCGAAGGGAATGTGACGCATGGCCAGCGGCGGGTGACGAGGTTGGAACGCTCCGCAGTTCCTGCAGTTGTTCGACCCAATGGAGTTTCGCCGCAAACTGTGTCAAGACCTCTCGTTGCCACCCCCTTCTTTGTTTCGATGGCTCAACGATCCAGTATTCCAGGCCTTGGTAAAGTGCCGAGCGATATTCCCGCATCCACGCCAGGATATCACGGGCTAGCCTCCCGGCATGCGCGCCTGCCTCCACAATCCGCATAACGTCGGTTGCCGCGCCCGCCTCGCCCTTGGCGATCGACACCTGACTCTGCGCGAGCCACTCCGCGAATTGGAAAGCCAATAATTCGCCAAACAGGCTTCCCACACTCACGCTGGTATAATAATCGCCGCGACGCCCAATAATGTCCTTTTCTCTCTCGTAATATCCATAAATTGGACAATAGAGCGCGAGTTCCATAAAGCGCGCGAACGGGATGGGGCCTTTGTCG
>CZKM01000174.1_pt1 | contig 10812 bp, 5 predicted proteins | sample 1122481 | NCBI WGS metagenome assembly CZKM01 (sample SAMEA3539301, study PRJEB10725) | soil metagenome | biome: tundra; feature: field; material: soil | place: USA | collected 2010-05 | depth 0.15 m | reverse complement strand
GTTCCGAAGGACTTTTATTGTTATCCTGCAACTGCTACTGAGTTTTTACCGCACTCCTGCCGCGTCTTGGCCATGAGTTTAGACGCCCCGCTCGGCGCATTGGTCATTTCACACTTTGCAGTTTCCAGATTTGGATTAGAGTCCCTGCATGACGTTGACCGAGCAAATGACCCAATTGGCTAAGCAGGGCAAAGCGGCATCGCGCGAGCTGTCCCGGCTGGCCACGGCCGGCAAGAACGCTTGCCTGCTTGCCATGGCAGGCGCGCTCGAACAAAACGCCGCCCCGATCAAAGATGCCAACGTGCTCGACATGGAGGTCGGCGCGAAGATGGACCTTTCCTCCGCCATGCTCGACCGGCTGAAGCTTGATGACAAACGCATCGCGGCCATGGCAAAGGGCTTGCGCGAAGTGGCCGCCCTGCCCGACCCTGTCGGCCGAGTGCTGGATGAACGCGTCCGCCCCAACGGCCTGAAGTTGCGCAAGGTCAGCACGCCGATTGGGGTCGTGGTCATCATTTATGAGTCGCGCCCGAACGTGACGGCCGATGCCGCGAGCCTGTGCTTCAAGTCCGGCAACGCGACGATTCTGCGCGGGGGCAAGGAAGCGCTGAACTCAAACCTGGCCATCGCGCGAATCATGATCGAGGCGGGCAAGCGGACGCTGCCGGCCTTTCCCGAACACGCCATCCAGGTCGTGCCGACGACCGACCGCGAGGCCATCAAGGAACTGCTGTCGCTGACGCAGTATGTGGATTTGTGCATGCCGCGCGGCGGCGAAGGGCTCATCCGCGCGGTGGCCGAGTGCTCGAAGGTGCCGGTCATCAAGCATTACAAGGGCGTCTGCCACGTCTATGTGGATGCCGATGCGGATTTGAAGATGGCGGAGGAAATCGCGATGAACGCCAAAGTCCAGCGCCCGGCGGTTTGCAACTCCATGGAGACCCTGCTGGTGGACCGCAAGGTCGCAGACACCTTTCTGCCCGTGATTGGTCAACGCCTATGCGAACAGAACGTCCAGCTTCGTGCTGATGCTGAGGCCGAGGCAATCCTGAACTCCGCACTCCGCACTCCGCATTCCGAAATTAGGAGGGCCACGGAGCTGGATTGGTCCACGGAATATAATGATTACATTCTTAACGTCCGGGTGGTGGACGGGGTCAGGCAGGCAATCGACCACATCAACCATTACGGATCAGCTCACTCCGACAGCATCGTCACGCGGGATGAGGGGCGCGCGAAGCAGTTTCTGGGCGAAGTGGACTCCGCGACAGTGTATTGGAACGCCTCGACCCGCTTCACGGACGGGGGCGAGTTCGGCATGGGCGCCGAGATCGGCATAAGCACCGACAAGATCGGCGCGCGCGGCCCAATGGGCCTCGAGGAACTGACCAGTTACAAGTGGATCGGCATTGGCACGGGCCAGGTGAGGAGCTGAGCGCGGGAGCTTCCAGGGACTTGCATGAGAACACAGTATGCCATTGAGACCCAGGGCCGCATGAAGCTCGGCGGACCGCGAACCGTCCCGGTTCGCAGCGGCCCCGACGGCTTGCAAACTCCGTGGTTTTTCGAGCATCCTGGCCTAATCCTATGCGCTGCGAACCGGGACGATTCGCGGTCCGATCCCGAGCATGACGTAGCCCTGATTAACACCTCGCTTCAGCGAGGTGATCTGGCCACGGCTGGAAGACGGAACCGCTTCAGCGGTTTCCCGCACCCTAGGAAACCGCTGAAGCGGTCCACGCTCGTGCGCACGTGCTCCTATTCCCCAGAGGGGAGGTATGCGTTTAGCGTGAGCATCCGTCTCAGCAGTAGCGCAGATTTCCAAGCTGCTGTATCGCAGAATTCCATTCTGCCATACGTCCCCGGAACCTGCCACCTTTCCTTGCCGAATCGACAGCCGATTGGAAATCGGCGATACAGCAGATTGAAAATCTGCGCTACCTTGCGGCCGGCGCTCAACACGTCCGCAGCGGGATGTTAATGAGAGGGGACGTGTAACTCGTGAGCTCAGGAATCCTAACATCTGCACCTGCCGACGCCGCCGGGCACGCACGCTTCGTCCGTGAGCGCCTGCCGACGGAGGGCTTGTTCGCGGATCACGACTGGCGAACCTCGCCTGTCCCCTGCCCTCTCGGGCCGGTCCTGGCGAAAGAGATAGAATCACTCGGACGCGTGCTATTGCAGTTCTATCGTGCGGTAAATTTGCTTTACCGCAAGAGCGTGGAAGGCAAGCAGCCCGAATGGGTCGCCCGCTGGCTGGACCAGGGCAAACCCGCCGAACTCATCGAGCTGCAGCGCTCGCAGCCCTTCAAGAACGAGGTGCCGCGCGTCATCCGCCCGGACCTCCTGATTACGGAACACGGCCTCAGCGTGACGGAACTCGATTCCGTGCCCGGGGGCATCGGGCTCACCGCGTGGCTCAACCAGACTTACTCCGCAATGGGCGCGGAAGTTCTGGGCGGAGCCGACGGGATGTTGCGCGGGTTCGCCAGCATATTCGGAGATGCGCCCGCGGTGCATATTGTCGTGTCCGAAGAGGCAGGCACGTATCGTCCGGAAATGGTCTGGCTTGCGAACCAGTTGGGCAGCACGCGGTTCAAGGTTCAAGACTCAAGATTCGAGGCGTTCGCGGACGGCGACGCGGTCTATCGCTTCTTCGAGCTGTTCGATCTGGCCAACGTGCCGAACGCGAAGAGGGCCTTCGACCTTGCCGCCGCCAAGCGAATTCGCCTCACGCCGCCGCCCAAGCCGATCTTTGAAGAGAAGATGCTCTTCGCGCTGCTGTGGAACCGGAACCTGCAAGGCTTCTGGCGGCAGGAACTGGGCGACGGCTTCTTTCACCGATTGCTTGGGCTGGTTCCTTACACCTGGCTCGTCGATCCCGCTCCCCTGCCCCCGCATGCGGCCATTGCCGAGCTGAATCTGACCGACTGGCGCCAGCTTAAGGCGCTGTCCCAAAAGGAGCGCGAGCTGATCCTGAAAGTCTCCGGCTTTTCGGACCATGCCTGGGGCGCGCGGGGCGTTTATCTCGGCAGCGACCTTTCCCATGCCGATTGGGCGGCGGCGGTGGATAAGACCCTCGCTAATTTCGGAAGCTCTCCTTGCGTCCTGCAACGTTATCACAAACCGGGCCTGGTCGATGCGCAATGGTTTGACTTCGAGCGCAACCAGCTTGTGCCCATGAAGGGTCGGGTGCGGCTCTGTCCCTACTACTTCGTGGCCGGCGACGGCGATGCAGCGCGCGCCCAGCTTGGCGGGGTGCTGGCCACGATTTGCCCGGCAGACAAGAAAATCATTCACGGCATGACGGATGCGGTCTTCGCGCCCTGTTCGACATGAGCCTGATCGAATACATCCTGATGGCAGTCAGCTCACTGTTCGTGATTGTTGATCCGCTGGCAGCCGTGCCGGCCTTTCTGGCGATGACGCCGACGGACACGCCGGAGCAGCGGATCAAAATGGCGCGGCTCGCCTGTTGGGTGGCGGCGGGCGTGCTGCTGGCTTTCGCCATCGCGGGCCAGTTGATCTTCCGGTTCCTCGGCATCACCATGCCTGCCTTCCAACTCGCGGCCAGCGTGGTTCTGCTCCTGGTTGCGCTCGACATGTTGCGGGCGCAGCGCTCGCGCGTTCAAGAAACCTCGGAGGAGACCGCTGCCGGCATCGTAAAGACGGACATCGCCGTAACGCCGCTGGCCATTCCCATGTTGTCCGGCCCTGGAGCCATATCGACGGCCGTCTTGCTCCACGGCCAGGCAGCGAACTGGGCCCAACGGGCCGCCCTGTATCTGAGCATCGGGGTCGTGTGCCTGGCGAGTTATCTGGTCCTCCGGCTTTCGGCACGCGGAGCCCGCTGGCTCAGCCCAATTGCAATGAACATTACCGTGCGCATCATGGGTCTGCTCCTGGCGGCCTTAGCGATTCAGTTTATGCTCAATGCCCTCCGGCAACTCAATCCCGCATGGTTCGCGGCTCCCGCCTAAAGTCAACTGACTTTTGCCTCATCCACGCGCGTGGGATAATTCTTCACGAAAGCACTTGCATAGGGGAAAAGCTCAGGCATTATGAGAGCGTCCTCGGGATCGCGGGGTGGAGCAGCCCGGTAGCTCGTCAGGCTCATAACCTGAAGGTCGCTGGTTCAAATCCAGCCCCCGCAACCAATTTATGGGTCTAAGACATACGTTTTAGGCCCATTTTTATTGGTTGAATTGCAGTTCCTCACCACAACAGCCGAAAGATTGAGACATGCAAGGAGAGTGGAGACGTGCCCCAAGCCGTTTGCCGCCCGCCTTGACCTATGCTTACGTGCGGTTACTGGATACACTTACTAATCTCCTGACCCAGGCCAGCAACAGCGTCGCATCCCAGATTGTGGGTCTTACAAACATGGTGTTGCCCTCAGCCGGCACTTATCGCATCCGAATCAGCGCACCCGCGAATCATTCGGCTAGCACTGGCAATTACCGGGTGACGGTGCTGGACACCAGCGCGCCAGTAATCGCCGCTCAGCCTACAAACCAGCTTGTTCTGCCAGGAGCAACTGCTCAGTTCAACGTCACGGTCTCCGGTGCCGTGCCTCTGTTCTATCAATGGGCGTTTAACCAAACCAATCTGCTGTCCAGTGCAACGAACTCAACACTGATACTCAGCAATGTCAGCAACAATCTGGCGGGTTACTACGCCGTCGTTGTCACCAATGTCTATGGCTCTGCCACAAGCGTATTGGCGACCCTCACAATATTAAAGACCACACCGACGCTCACTTGGACGAACCCGGCAGCGATCGGGTATGGCACAACTCTTAGTGCGACGCAATTGAACGCCAGCGCCAGTGTCCTGGGAACCTTTGCCTACGATCCGGCGAACGGCGCCGTCTTGAGCGCGGGCACTGACCCGTTGTCCGTGGTGTTCACACCTACGGACACGGGGGACTACACCAGCGCAACCGGCAGTGTGAGTTTGGTCGTGGCTCCCGCACCGTTGAGCGTGACGGCCAACAGCGCCTCCCGGCCTTACGGCCAGAATAATCCAGTGTTTACTGGAATGCTTTCGGGCGTGGTTAACGGAGACAACATCACGGCGAATTACAGTTGCAGTGCGATGCCCATCAGCCCGCCGGGCCTGTATCCGATTGTGCCCAGCTTAGTTGATCCGGGCAACCGCCTCGGCAATTACAGTCTGACTGCGAACAACGGCACATTGACCGTGATCGCCGGGCCGCCGCCGACATTCACCGGCATTACTCCAAACAAGGGCCTGACCAATGGAGGGACCTCCGTGACCATAACCGGCAGCGGGTTTGAGTTGGGTGCGGGCGTGACTTTTGCCGGCCAATCCGCGGCCTCGGTCGTTGTCAACAGCGGGACGCTAATCAGCGCGATCACGCCGCCCGGTCCGTTGGGAGCGGCAACCGTGGTGGTGACCAACCCCGACAGCACTTCGGCCACGCTGACCAACGGCTTTGCCTACACCGGCCCGCCGCCTTCCATTCTCACCCAGCCGACAAACCAGACGGTTGTTCAAGGCAGCAACGCGGTATTCCAGGTCAGCGCCCTGTATGCCGGGGTCTACCAATGGCAGTTCAACGGCGGCAACCTTACGGACAACGGCAGGATCACCGGCTCGCGTGGCAGTGTACTGACCATCCCCCGCGCGCAACCCACGGATGCGGGCAGTTACCAGGTCATTATCACCAATGTCTGGGGTACGGCCATTAGCGCGGCGGCTGCGCTCTCGATACTGGTTCCACCCGGCATCGTGGTGCCGCCCCAAGGTCAATCCGTGGGTATTGGCGGCACGGCCACGTTCACCGTCGGCGTCAGCGGGAGCGCGCCGTTCAGCTACCAATGGCTGAAGGGCAGTTCACCGTTGTCGGGCGCGACCAGTTCGGTGTTTAGCTTTGCCAATGTGCAAACGACCAACTCGGGGCAGTACAGCGTGGTAGTGAGCAATGCCGCCGGTTCCGCCGCCAGCGCGCCGGCCACGTTGTCAGTGCTCAACTACTGCGCGAGCGTCCAACCCAGCCAAGCCGTTTACCCGATGGGAAGCCAGGTGCCCTTGTCGGTGCAGACCTTTAACTGCTCTTCCCAAGCGGCGGTGCCGAATTCGAGCGCTACGGTGTGGATTTCCAGCGGGGGCACAACCCGCAGTTTGCCGGTAGTGACGGGAGCTTCGGGGTCGAATGTGGTCAACTTTGTGCCGTTGGCGACGGAGGCGGGGACGTATCAGGTTGCCGCCGCGCTGCCGGGGCAGAGCATCCCTTCCGTCCAGGGAACGTTCGCTCTGGTGGGCATGAGCTTGAGCCCGAACAGCGTTTCCCTGCAACTCACGCCCGGTGTTGCGGTGACCAATACGATTACGCTGAGTAATCTCACCAGCGTGGACCTGACAGGAGTGACGGTCGCCATCGTCGGATCAGCGCCTGATGTCCAGGCACAGCTCACTGTGCCGGGGATGCTTTCGGGCGGTGCCACCGGCCAACTCACATGCGTTCTGACCGCGCCAGCGAATGCAGCGGCGCAGGATCAGTTTTACATTCAGTTGACGACGGCGCAGGGCACGACCAATGTGGTTTTAGTCACCGCGACGGTGGTGCCGGTGGCCCCGCAGTTAACGGTCACGCCGTCGTCGCTGTTCGCAACAATGGTGGGCGGCGGGCAGACGCTGGTGAACTTCACCGTGGCCAACACCGGCGGAGCGACCAGCGGACCGGTGCAGGTTTTGTTGCCGCCGGCGTCCTGGTTGACACTGGTGACGCCACAACCCGTCCCACCTCTGGCCCCCGGCCAAAGCAATCAGGTCACGCTGGCCCTGACACCGCCAGCCAATCTGGCTTTGGGCGCTTACACAGGTGGTTTGGAACTCACCAGCCCGAACGCGCAGTTGGGAGTGCCGTTCCAGTTCGATTGCGTCTCCACGATGGCCGGTTCCCTGGCGGTGACGGTGCAGGATGAACTGAGCTATTATGGGACCGGTTCGCCCAACGTGTCCAATGCCACCGTCACGGTGACCGATTTCCTGACCGGCAGCAACCTGCTGACCGCCGTGACCGGTTCATCGGGCATGGTGTTGTTCACCAATCTGACCTCGGCCTACTATACGGTGTCGGTCGCGGCGCCGGAGCACGGCAGCTTCAGCACTACGCTGTTGCTGGCGGCCAACCAGACCAATAATCTGGTGGCGTTCCTGCCGCTGCAATTGGTGGATTACACCTGGGTGGTTACGCCCACCGTGATGCCTGACCATTACACATTCACGCTCGAAACAACCTTCCAGACGCTGGTGCCGTGGCCGGTGGTCACCGTCAATCCGGGCGCCATCGACCTCTGCACCATTCAAGGCCAGACCAATCAGATCAACCTGACCATCACCAACAGCGGGCTCATTTCCGCGCAGGGGGCGAATCTTTACTTTGGAACGCACCCCGATTGGTCAATCCAGCCGCTAGTTTCCAGCCTGGGTGACCTGGCGCCGGAAAGCAGCATCGTTGTGCCGGTGACGATTACCCGGCTCGGCTCCGCCATCGGCGTGCCGAACAGCATCCCGGCGCAGTTGGGCTACAGTGTGACCACGCCGACCAGCACCAATTCCACCATTGTTCCGATCTATGTCTTTGACGCCAATCCCGCGGATTGCGAACCGCAGAACCCGACGCCGCTGCCAACGGGTCCGGTCGTTGGTGGGGGCAGTGGCGGGGGCGGTGGGGGCGGCAGCGTGACCCTCACCCTGCCCGGCTACACTTTCCAGACGCCGCAAAGTGCCTTGGTGCAAGTCAAACTGCAGATTCAACAGAGCGCAGTCATTTCCCGCGATGCCTTTAACGCCAGCCTGCAACTCGTGAACAATGCCGGCGCCACGGTCAGCAATCTGTCCGTGGCCCTCACGGTGTATGATGCCTCCAACAACGTCGCCAACAGCCTGTTTGGCATCCCCGCCCCCAAGCTCAACGGCCTTAACGCCGTGGACGGCACCGGTGTCCTGGCCAATGGCGCTGCCGGCCAGGCTGCCTGGACCATCGTTCCGGCGACGAATGCCGCCCCAGCCGCTCCAACCCAGTTCTCGGTGGGCGGCTCCTTCTCCTATATTCTCAACGGCGAGCCGGTCACCATTCCCCTCTTCCCGGTTCCCATCACCGTGCTGCCAACCCCGATTCTGAACGTGGATTATTTTCTACAGCACGACGTTTATAGCGACGATCCCTTCACCCCCCAAATTGAGCCTTCCATCCCCTTCCCCCTGAGGATTCTCATAAAGAACATCGGCTACGGCAATGCCCTCGATTTCACCATCACCTCCGCGCAGCCGCAGATCATCGAGAACTCGAATGACATGCTCATTGCCTTCTCGCTCATCGGCTCGCAGGTGGGCAGCAGCCCGTCCCTTTCACCCTCACTGACGCTGGATTTCGGCAACCTTGGACCGCAGGGCAGCGCGGAGGGGTTGTGGTATATGACCTCGACGCTGGAAGGGCAGTTCATCAGCTTTGCCGCGACCTACCAGCATACCGATGATCTCGGCAACACCAATACCTCGCTCATCAACCGCGTGAACATCCATGAAATGAATCATGTGGTGCGCTTGACCGCGCCGACCGATGACAGCCTGCCGGACTTTCTGGTCAACGACACCACCAACGTGGATGCGCTGCCGAACATCGTCTATTCCAGCGACGGCTCGACTTACCCGGTGACCTCCCTCACCAACGGCGTTACCACCGGCCGTTCCGTCTTCAGTCAACTCCAACGTCACCCTGACCGTCTCGGCGTCGTCTGGAGGGGTCTATTTGGAAGTGGTTGATCCGGGCGGCGGCACTTATCCCATCGCCAGCGTCAAACGGTTCGACGGGGTCAACCTGCCGGTGGGACCCAACGTGTGGCAGACGCCGGCGCGTATTCATATGGTGCCAGCCAAGCCCAACAACCTCATTCACATTTTCGACTACAATTCCACTGGTTCCTACACCATCACCTATGGCCTGCCTATCTTGGCACCATCGGTCACCACCCTCGACGCCCTGGACATTACGCCGACGAACGCCGTCTTGAACGCGCTCGTCAACCCGAACGGCGCCAACACGGAAGTGTATTTCCAATGGGGCGCGACCACCAATTACAGCAACTTGACCGCCGAGGAGACGCTCACCGGCAGCTTGAACACGGCGCAGGCGGTGGCAATTGCCATCGGGGGGTTGAGGCCCGCCAGCACGAACCACTTCCAAGCCATCGGGGTCAACAGCGCCGGAACCACCTACGGGGCCGATTTGACCGTGGTCACGCCGGCTCTGCCTCCGCCGATGATCCCGCAGGTCAGCAACCAATTCCTGGTCATTGGCCGCAGCCTGGTCATCACGAATCGCGCGCAGGTCGCCTCCCCGCCGGTCATGTGGAGCCTGAGTTCCGCCCCGGCCGGCGCTTCCATCAATCCCACCAATGGCGTGTTTATCTGGGCACCGTCCTGCGCGCAAGGCAGCAGCACCAATCTGATCGAGATATGGGCCACCGACAGCGGCAGCCCGCCGTTGAGCAACTCGATGAAGTTCCTGGTGACGCTAAGCGATTGCGTACAAGTGAGCCTCGGCTCCACGGTGATGCAGGTCGGGACGACCAGCAGTGTGTCGCTTAACCTGGTCTCGTCCGTGGCTCTGACGAACCTCAGTTTCGCAGTCGTTTACCCGGCCAACCGTTTTACCAATTGGATGGTGGCGGTCAGCAACAATGCCATTGGCACGACGATCGTCCAAACGGTCACCGGGCCTGAGACCTTGTTTGGCTTTAAGGCCCGGCCTGGACAAGCGTTTCAATCTCCGTCGCTGATTGGCGAGATTTACTTCGCGGCGTTGCCCGGCGACTCCGGCTTCGTGCCGCTGGGGATTGCCAACGTCGCAGCCACCGAGCAAAGTGGAGCGCTCGCCGGCAACACTTCTGGCCAAGGTGGCCGGGTGGTGCTGATTGGGCCGGAACCGCTGCTGGAAGCCTGGATGGCCTCCAACTCAACGCGCATGGTCACCATTTACGGCAACCCCGGAACAAACTACCAACTGGCCTACAGCACCAATTTAACGGTTCCAAACTGGCAGCCCGCCTTCAGTGTGCCAATGACGAACCTGCTTGAGTCTGTGCCGATCGATCAGACGGCTCCGCAAATCTTTTACCGAGCCCAGTAGCTCTCTTGCCACTTTTCTGACCTCCTCCCGGAGGCAACTTGGACTGCTGTCACCAATGTATCGGTGCTTGCGAACGGCCTGGAGACGGGCACCTTGCCTGTCACGGAGTTTCGGAGCTTCTTCCGACTGCATAGCCAGTGATCTGAGACCATCTTGCCGATGACAATCGGTGGATTGGCGGGCAGACCCCTCACCCGGCCTTCGGCCCTACTCTCCCCATCCGATGGGGAGAGGGACGGGGTGAGGGGCGTTTGGAGCATTCCACCATTTGTCTTTGGGAATTGGGATGAAACCTGCCCAGCACGCAGGGAGAAGCCAAGACCCCACAGCCTGCGGACATCGCTGCGCCCGGGGACGCTACACCTTGCACTCATCGGGCGGACCCGAGCAACGGGCGGGTGGCTCTCCCTCTCCTCCTTTGGAGGAGAGGGTCGGGGAGAGCAGGCCCATTACCATTCCCGACGCTGCGGTTCGTGGTGACATTCCAGCAGGTTGCCGCACCAATAGATCTGGTGTGCCGGCTGAGAACGACGGCCTCCTCTCCCTGCCCCTCTCCTCCATAGTAATACTAGGTTAAGTATGTTGACACGATTTTCTGCCTTTGGTAGTCTCGTTTCGTGACTGCCAAAGAAGTCGGTGCGCTGGATAAAAGA
>CZKM01000406.1_pt1 | contig 11406 bp, 8 predicted proteins | sample 1122481 | NCBI WGS metagenome assembly CZKM01 (sample SAMEA3539301, study PRJEB10725) | soil metagenome | biome: tundra; feature: field; material: soil | place: USA | collected 2010-05 | depth 0.15 m | reverse complement strand
GTTCTCCACCGGGACCACGCCGTAGTCCGCGCGGTTCTTGCTGACCTCGGTGAAGACATCGGAGATGGTTTTTTGCGGTGAGTAGCGCAGGCTGGCGCCGAAGCGCCGGATGGCTGCCTGGTGGGTGAAGGTCGCCTCGGGTCCAAGGTAGGCAACCGTCAGGGTCTTTTCGAGCGACAGGGCGCTGGACATGATTTCCCGGTAAATGGCCCGCAGCGACGGATTGGTGATCGGCCCCTGGTTCTTGCGGCAGATCCGCTGGAGCACCGCCCGCTCGCGGTGCGGGGCGTAAATCTCCTCGCCGCCCTTGCGCTTCATTTCGCCGATGGCCAGGACGTGCCGGGTCCGCTCGTTCAGGAGCTTGACGATCTGCGTGTCGCACTTGTCGATGGCCTTGCGATGTTCGGGAATGTTCATAGCGAACAATGATTGGAGGACGGCATCAGCCTGCCTCGCCTTCCGGTTGCGGCTCGGCTGAGCCGGCGGGCTCCTCGGCGGTCGGAGTTTGGCTCTCGGGCTTAGTCTCATCGGTCGGCAGAACCAGTTGCTCCGGCGGCACGGTCGCCAGACCGGGCTCAGCCGTGACCAGCGATTCGGGTTTTTGGACGACGATGCGGCGCAGTTCGTCCGCGGCGGGCAAATCGTCCAGGCTGCGCAGGCCGAAGTACTCAAGGAACATTGAGGTGGTGCCGTAGGTCATCGGCCGGCCTACCACCTCGGCGCGCCCGAGCTGCTCGATCAAACCGCGCTCAACCAGCGTTTGCATCACGCCGTCCACGCTCACCCCGCGCACCTGTTCCATCTCCGCGCGCGTGATCGGCTGGCGGTAGGCGATAATGGCGAGGGTCTCCAGCGCCGGTTGGGAAAGGCGCGGCGGGCGGAGTCGGTGGCCGACCAGCGCCTTGAGCCAGGGGGCAAATTCCGGCTGGGTGACGAATTGCCAGGAGCCCGCCACGCAGGCGAGGCGATAGCTGCGCTGCGCCGCCTCGTGGTCTTTGGCCAGCTCTTCGAGCGCCGTGGTCAGCTCGCTTTCCTTGACCTTCTTGAGCGCGCGGACGGTCTCATCGCCCTCGGCGTGTTCGACGGCAGCGGCAAATACGTCGCGGAGCTCTTTCAGGCTCAGCGGCTTCTGCGCGGAGAACAGGACCGCTTCCAAAATCAGTTTCAGTTCCATGCTATTCTAAAGCGAAGAGGTATCAGCCGGTGGCGGATTCGGCTCGGCGCTGGCGACCAGCGCGGGCACCGCCAGTGCCGGGGTGACCCGGCAGATCTCGATCTCGCCAAACGGTTCGCGCTGCCCAGCGGTTATCTGCTTGAGGCGGATCAGTTCGAGCAATGCCAGAAAAGTCACCACGACTTCGGAGCGGCTGGTAACGCCCTCAAACAATTCCGAGAACCTCACGCTCGCGCGCTCGCTGAGGACCCGCATCAGGTGCTCGATCTTCTCGCTGACCGTCCATTTGTCTTCGAAGATGTCCCGCCGGTCTTCAGGCCGGGTGAACCGCTTGAGGACGACATTGACGGCGTTAACCAGGTCGAAGATCGAGGCCTCCGGACGCGTGGTTGCCTCCGCCGCAAACTCCAATCTGCCGGGGGTACGCGGGAAAACATCTTCCTGCCGGGCTTCGAGGACCTGGAACTGCGCCGCGGCGTCCTTGAATTTCTTGTATTCGACCAGTTGGCGGATCAATTCCCAGCGCGGGTCTTCGCCCTCATCGTCGCCTTCAACCTGCGCCTGCTGGTCCACCGGCAGCAGTTCGCGGCTCTTGATGTACATGAGGGTTGCCGCCATCACCAGAAACTCGCCGGCGATTTCCAAGTCCAGCATCCGCATCGTCTCGATGTATTCGATAAACTGGGTCGCCAGCCGGGTGAGGTTCACCTCGTAAATGTCCACCTCCTCCTTCTTTATCAAATAAAGAAGCAGATCGAGCGGGCCTTCAAAGACCTCAAATCTAACCGTATATTCAGCCATCTAGACGATTGTCCCGGCTGATGAGGCCGGGACAGCCAATCTTAGGCGCGGGCAGCCGGCTTTGCAACGCCAGAACGGAGCGGATCTTCTCGCTCCGCGCCGCCAAAGTCGCAGTTGTCTGAAGGACGCTGGAGGCCGAAATTTCCCCAGATTTCTCAGTTGACAGATTCGGCCCGGATGGCGTAACTTTAGCGTGTTCGGGTAGCAGCACGTTTCTTCAGCGGGGTTCCCCACCCCCACCTCCTTGGCGTCTGCTGCCCGAACATTTCATTTCGGTTCCGCTTGACGCGAGCGGAGGTATTTCTTAGGTTCTCCTGCCCCTAGCGGGGGCGTAGCTCAATTGGTTAGAGCGCTGCCCTGTCACGGCAGAGGTTACGGGTTCGAGCCCCGCCGCTCCCGCCACTCTTTCTCGAGTCACTTCAGGCTCAAGCTTCTTCGCATTGGCGATTCGGTGAGTTTCTCTACCCAAACCCGGAACGTCAACCTGCGCCTGGCCAGGGGCGTCCACGTTGGAAGAGGTTCAATAGTGATTGGCAGGAAATCTGCGGCACAAAGTCACCTGGGTCCCTGACGGCGGGACGCGCTTTTGGTGGAGCGCGCACGGTCTTGGACCCCACCGGCGCTGGGAAGTCGGATAAAATACGCAAGGCCTGGCAGGCCGCAGTGTTCGGGAATTGGTGCACCCGAGGATGAGTGCCGCTCATCCCGCTGGGATTGGCCCGTTTCCAGACATAACCGCCCATTATGAGACAGATTTGCCGATTGATTCAGAAGCTCTGGAACAACCTCCCGTGCCGCAGGGTGATCGCTTCCGCCCTCGCGGTTGGCGTTGGCGTGGGCGCTGGTCATGCCTTTATTGGTTCGGTGTACGTCGTGGAGGGGACAAGCATGGCTCCCACTTATCAGCCAGGCGCGCACCTTTACGGGGCACCGATCTCGACGTCGCTTGGGAGGGGGGATGTTGTCCTCCTTGACGATGGCAAAGAGGATTATGCGGTCAAGCGCATCATTGGGCTGCCCGGTGAAACTGTCCAACTTTGGCGTGGCCGCGTCTTTATCAACAAGCAGATGCTGGTCGAGCCATACCTGCCGAAGCACACCTACACTTACCCCATGGAGCAGGAACGTCGAGGGGCGGCTTTCGTGCTGGGGGAGGAACAATACTTTGTGCTGGGTGATAACCGGCCCTACAGCGCTGACAGCCGGGAGTACGGCCCCGTGAAGCGGAAGCAAATCAAGAGACGCGTCCCTCTGCCGGAGGCGTTCGTCTGCGCGTATGCCGCTCCTTATACGCTGCCCGACTATGGAAAAGTTCTCATCCGCCCCAAGGCGACCAATCTGCCCGGCTCAAAGGTCCCCTTCTGAGCTCGAAACCGATGGAAGAAGGCCCAAAGGGGAGGCTGCTAGCTTAAATCAGGTCTGCGGCCCAGCTCGAGGTCACGGGCTGGAGGCTTTTTCCGGCGGCGCGTTGGTCGTAGTCGGCGGGGCGCTGACTTCCGGAGGCTCCCCGAGTTTGGCGCGCAATGCCGCGCGCACTTCAGGCGGCTCGCCCTCCCGCTGATCGAGCATGCGCTTGCGCACTTCCTGATCGATCTCATCAAAGGGGCGCAACCCGATGGCGGAGAGGCGTTCCGTGGGCATCCGGCTTTGATACGCACTCCAGACATTTTGCGCCAGCAGTCTGAAGCCGGCCGCGGGCCCATCTTCACCCAAGGCCATGCTACGGTAGGAGTTGACCAGCAGCCCTTCGACAATCCCCTCGGTGCGATCATGACCACCGCTGTCGCTCACGTCCCCCTGCACGCGCGCCACGGCATACTGATCGAGCGTCAGATTCGCTGGCAACGAATTGGTCTTGCCGTCGAGCAGCATTTTGTCCGGATACTGGGTTGAGAGGTATTTATACCACTCCGCCGCATCGGCGAGGCGGTTATATTCGTAGAGGAAATAGACGGCGTCGCGCAGGAAGTTACGGTGCGCCCGCAGAATGTGATCGCGGTTTTTCTCGTCCTCCCTGGCCGCCTGCTCGTAGGCATAGTTCACCTTGGGAATCATCTCCAGGTTAGGCCCGAACTCGAACGCCTGCGCAAAGGGGTTCGTCACCAGCCGCCCGCGTTGGAAGCTCAGCAGCATCGATTGATAGATCACACGGCGCAGTGTGATCAGGTCGTCCTCCTTGATCTTCGTTGGGTTTTCCTTCGCCTTCTCTAAACCCAGTGCCGCCCAGTAAATCGCGTGCGCCTCCGGCAGGCGCCACTCCAGCGGGCCATACCGCTCATCCACTTCCTTCATGAACTGCGGGTCCATCTTGTAGGTCTCGCGCAGCAGCCGGGCACGCTCCTGCTCGTCCGCAGTCCGGGGATGGATCAGCTCCTCCAGGTTCGGCTTCTTCTTGGCGAAGACTTTCGCCATCTCGTAGGACCACTGCTGCTTGTAATACATGCTCGCGTCGTCGAGGTTCTGGCCAAGCTTGTGTTGGAAGAACCAGGCCAGCTCGCGGTAGATGAGCGTCTCGTTCGGGTTGTAGCGCAGACCGTCGTCGCGCAGCAGTTCGATGCCGGCCTTCACCCAGCGCCAGCGGTCCGGAAATTGCCCGGGACTGGATTCCTTGAACTTGACCGAGATGTTGTAGGCCATGTTCCAGGCCTGCACGAGCCACACCTGGACGAAATGCGGCTCGAGTTTGGTGATCCAATCCGCCAGTTGGGCCATCTCAAAGAACTTGTCCTCGTCCTGCAGGTCGCTGGCGCGCATCCACAGAGCATTGGAAATCAGCCCGCGAAAGCCGCCCAGCGCCACCGTGGTGAAAGCCAGCACAGGCGGCGCGTTTTCCAGCGGTTGCACCCGCGTCAATCCCAGCTCGTCACGGTCGCGATTGAGCGACTTTTGCACAAGCCCGGCGCCCGCCAGCAGCGCGCCGATAAGCGAAAGCGGGAGAATGCGATTCAGGATGACGCTCATTGCAACTGCGCGGTTGCCAATTCGCGGCGGCTGAAAATGATGATTCCGATCAGCCCGACGCTGCCACCGAGCAGAACCACGATCTGGCCGAACGCCTGGCCAAGCTCTCCCCAACTGACGCTCCGTCCGGTGCTGAGTGAATCAATGGGCGAAAAGTTCTTGGCCAGGTTGATCACCTCGAGCACCGCCCGAAAGACCGGAATGGCGACGACATCGATCACCGAATGCCCCATTCGGCTGGTCTCCGAATTGAAGCCCATCAGCGTCCCCTCGGACACGGCATTGGAGATTGTCCCGCTGGCCAGCGCCAGGGTCAGGACGCCCAACGAGAAGAACGCCGCCACCGGAAAGGAAAGCAAGCTGGCCGAGGCCAACCCGAGCGTGGCCAGCAGGGCCATCCAGCAGAAAATAATTCCGAGCCCGCGCACGAAGTTGAGCCCGAAGCCGCCCTGGCGATATAACACCTCCAGCCCGTCCTCCAGGGGGAAGAGCAGCGCGGTATCGTTCGCATTTAAGAAGCTCACGGTTAGCACGCCCTTCTCGTCGCAATTGGGAGGGACTTCGAACTCATGGAAAGTATCCGGCGCCAGGCTCATCACTTCGCTTTGCCACAAGGGGGTCTTGCGCGGCACGCCCACCCGCCACCGACCTTCAAACGTTCCGGAAGGGCTCTTATCCGCGGCGTTGAACTTTACGCGCAAATATACCGGCTGGCCGGGCGCCAGTGGTTTAGCCATTCCCAGGTTGACTTCCCATATGTGCATGTATCCCGGCGGGACTACTTGGAGCTCCGCCTTAACCTGTTCCAGGATTTGCTTTCGGGCTTCGGGAATATTGGCCCGAGTGTCCGGGTTCTTTTGCAGACGGTCCCGCAGCAACCGATCCGTCTCCGCCTGGATTTCCTTGTCAACGTCTGGCGGCTTGGCCGAGCCGCGCGACACCAGCACCTCGTTGCGTAAGATCGTCTGCTGGTCGGCGGGCAGCCGGGTCGCTCGCCACTGTAACAAGCCATACACACTGCCTCCCGACAAGGTCAGCAGCGCGGCGTTCAGCGACATGATCCCCAGCCACTTGCCCAGCCAGATTTGCCACCGGGCGATGGGTTTGATGGCGACGACCTGCACGGTGCATTCCTCGATGTCGCGCGCCAAGGTGCCGCATGCCAGCCAGAGCGTGGACAGCCCGAGCAGGGCGCTGATCGTGCCCAGCGTATATGTCAGCAGGATTTGGGTGAAGCCGCGCGCCGTCCCGTCATCCTTGATCAACAGCGGCAGGCCCACCACAGATCCGAGCAACAACACCGCCACGACCAGGAACAGCCGGAACCGAAACGCGGCCTTCCAGGTCAACCAAGTGATGGCGAGCAAAGGTTGCATGTATTAAATGCGCCTGAACCGCAGCCAGGCATTACTCATTCGGCTTCCGCATCAACGCGGCCAGCTTCTCGTCGGCCTTGCGCAGCTCTGCTTCGCTCACCGGCGTCGCCGCTGCTGGGGTCGCGGTCGGCACCGGGGCGGCTGGCTCCGCAGGTTTCGCAAGTGCTTCCAGTTTTTTCTGGCTCAGGGCTTCAACCGGGTGCGGCGCGGCAGCCGGCGCCGGCGCAGCGGCCTGCGGTGCGGCGAGCCGTTCGAGAATCCGGTCTGATGCAGGTTTGGCTTCCGCCTCGCCGCGCAAATAGGCGGCAACGCGGGCGCCGGACATGGCGCCGGAAGTTTCCGCCGCGGCCTGCCGCGCGTTATGCACCACGTCCAGGAAGTAGCTTTCCAGGTTTTGGGTCGGCGTATCGATCTTGACCTTATCCTCCGCCACGTCCTGGCGAATGATGGCCAACACTCGCTCCGTAGTCTCTCGAGAGAGCGCAGGCGTGGTAATGCGAATCGCATCTGGGGTAGCCAGCAAATCTTTTAACGTCCCCATCGCCTGGACCTTGCCGCCGTAATAAATGACCACCCGGTCACACACGTCTTCCACGTCCGCCAGCAAGTGGCTGCTTAAAATCACCGTTTTGCCCCGCCGCGCCAGCGCCAGGATCAAATCCTTCACCTCGCGGCAGCCGATGGGATCAAGGCCAGCGGTCGGCTCGTCGAGGATCACCAGGTCGGGGTCATTGATCAGCGCCTGGGCCAGGCCAATGCGGCGCTGCATGCCCTTCGAGAACTCGCCCACCGTTCGCATCCGGGTCTGGCTCAAGCCAACCATTTCAAGCAATTGTTCCGTGCGGTCTTTGCGATCGACTTGGGGCAGACGGAAGAGATTCCCGAAGAAATCGAGCGTCTCGTGGGAATTGAGGTAGCGGTAGAGGTAAGACTCCTCCGGCAGGTAGCCGATGCGCGATTTGGTCGCCACATGCCGGGGGGAATGACCAAACACCTCGATGTGTCCTTTGGTCGGGTACAGCAACCCCAGCATCAACTTTACCGTTGTGGACTTGCCGGACCCATTCGGCCCGAGCAGGCCGAACACTTCGCCCTTACGCACCTCGAAATCAACGTTATTCACCGCGCGCGCCTTGGGCCGTCCCCAGAAATCCTTGAAGACCTTGGTCAGGCCGCGAATAGAAACGATCACTTCGCCGTCGGAACGCCTGGGTGTGTCAGTTATGGTCATGCTCATGCAAATTGCTTCGGACTTCGAACGCCGGACCCTCGATCCCAGTCGGACTTAGGACTTTGAAGTTCGTCGTCTCTCTCACGCCAGCTTTGGCGCCAACTCTGCCTTCGGCCCCGGCGCGGCTGGACGTTCCGGCCTGGGCGCCGCCGGCGCCGGCTGGTAATGCTCCAGTTCCTCGCCTTTGCGCACGAGGCGGGCGCTGTTGAAGACCACTATCAGCGATCCGCCGGTGTGCATCGCCGCGGCCATGATCGGCGGCACATAGCTCAGCGCCGACAGGGTCATGCCCCCGATGATGAAGGCCACGCCGAACAGGAAATTCTGATTGATGACCAACCGGGTGCTGCGCGACAGCTTCACGAGGAAGGGCAGCCGACGGAGGTCGTTGTTCATCAGTGCGATGGTGGCGCTGTGAATCGCCACCTCGCTGCCCGCCGCGCCCATAGCGATGCCGATGTCGCCAGCGGCCAGCGCGGGCGCGTCGTTCACGCCGTCGCCCACCACGGCCACTGTGTAGCCCTTGGCTTTGACGGCGCGCACAAAATCGACCTTGTTCTGGGGGAGACACTCGCCCTTGGCTTCCTCACAACCGATTTCGCGCGCCACGCGGGTGGCCACGGGCTGGCGGTCGCCGGAAATCATCGCGATGCGCCGCACGCCGCTGGCTTTTAGTTCCACCAGCGACTCCCGCGCTTCGGCGCGGGTTTGATCCTGCAAACCGACCCAGCCGATGCACCGGCCATCGCGCGCCACGAAAATCAGGCTCCAGCCTTCGGTCTCGTTCAGATCGACCGACTTCATGAAGTCCTCCTGCACGCCGTTATCGCGTAGCCACTGGGCCCGGCCCACCAGCACTTTGGCGCCGCCGACCTCGGCCTTCACGCCGCGTCCTGCGGTTTCCGTAAAATCCGTCGGCTCCGCCAGCGGCACGCTGGCTTCGGTGGCCAATTGCATCAGCGCCTTGGCCGTGGGATGGTTGCTGTAGCGCTCCGCGGACGCCGCGACGCGCAGCAAGTCGGCGGGCGTGACGCCGTTCAGCGGCGCCAGGCGGCTTACCGCCAGTTCCCCCGTCGTAAGCGTGCCGGTCTTATCAAACACAAAGGCGTTGATCTTCGCGGCCAGCTCGATGTCGGCCACATTCTTGATGAGAATGCCCAGGCGCGCGGCGGCGGAGAGCGCGGCCACCATCGCCGTCGGCGTGGCCAGGATGAAAGCGCAGGGGCAACTGAAGATGATAACCGAGATGACATTGTCCAACCGTCTCGTGAAGGCCCAGACCAGCGCGGCAATGACCAGCACCAGCGGCGTATAGAAGCCCATATACTGGTCCACGATCTTCATGATCGGGAGTTTGGTCTTCTCCGCCGCCAGGATCAGCTCGCGCACGCGGCCCAGCGTAGTGTCGGTGCCCGCCCGGGTCACCTTGATCTCCAATACCCCGGTCAGGTTTTGTGTGCCGGCGAAGACTTCGTCGTCTGGCTTCTTATCCACGGGCAACGATTCACCGGTGATCGTGGCCTGGTTAAACGAGCCCTGGCCGCTGAGGATGACGCCATCCGCCGCCACGTTGTCGCCAGGGCGGATGCGAATCACGTCGCCAATCGCCAGGTTTTGCGCGGGGACCTCTTCCTCGCCTTGCGGGGTGATGCGGCGGGCTTTCGTGGGCGTGAGCTTGATGAGGTGCTCGATGGAGGCGCGCGCGCCTTCGGCGGTGCGGGTCTCGATGATTTCACCCAGCAGCATGAAGAAGGCGACCACGCCCGCCGTCTTGTATTCGCCGGTGGCAAACGCGGCGAGCACGGCGATGGCGACCAGCTCGTTGATGCTCAGGACCCCGGTGCGGATGTCCTTGATCGCGGTCCAGACAATCGGATACCCAAGGATCAGGGCGCCGACCAGGCCGCTGGCGCTGGCGACCGTGTGGCCCTGCTCGAACACCCAGTCCACGATGAACGCATTGAGGACGAAAACGATGCCGACCAGCGTCTGCCATAACCGCACGGGGGCGTGCTCGTGGTCGTGTCCGCACGTGGCGCACGATTCATCGTGCTCGTGCTCCTGCCGGCTTAAAAGAGAGGTAACTTGCATATTCTAATCATCACGGTTTCGCCTCATCCGTCTTCGGCTTGGGCGCTTCACGATTCAACAATAGCCGCAGCTCCTTGCGGTTGCCGTCGGGGCTCTCGGTCAGAAATATCTTATCCTGCGCATTGGTTAGCACGCGGCCGAGCGTCTCGGTCAGGCGCTGCTGGGCGAACAGGGCGGGGTGGTGTTGGTACTGCGGCAGAATCTCCTTGAACCGCTCCGCCTGCGCGGAGACGTCGCTCACGAGGCGGGCGCGATCGGATTGCGCCAGGTTGATGCGCGATTCGGCATCGGCCCATGCCTTGTTGGTGACCTGGTTCTCGTAGCTGCGCGCCTCGTTGAGGACTTTGCTGCGCATGATCTCGGCCTTGAGGACGGTGGCGAAAGCATCTTTCAACTGCCTCGGCGGGATGCTCAGCACCACGCATTGCTCGACCACCACGCCCAGCTTTTGGTCCTCCACCAACTGCGTTGCGCGCCTTCGCACCATGTCCTGGAACCCGGCAATGTCCAGCGTGAGGATGTCGTCCACCTTGAACTGCGCAGCGGCGTAGAGCAGCGCGTTGTCCAGGGCGCTCTGCACGGCATTGGAGGCATCGACGAACCCAAAAACATACTGAATCGGCTCCCTTATGCGGTAGGTCAGGCTGGCGCGGGTATGGATGATGTTGGCATCGGCGGTCAAGGCGTAGCCATCCACGATGGGATTGAGCGTCGGTCCGGCCATCGGTTCAATCCCGGCCAGTATCTGTTCGGGGGTCGCCGCATACCAGCCCACGCTCGAACTAACGTTCTGAATTCCCGTGATCGGGACTTTGACGCACTCGTCGATTGGGTAGGGGAACGACCAGTGCAGCCCCGGGCCGAGCAGGGCCTTTTCCCCCTCGCCCAGCGGCCGTCCAAATCGCAAAACAATCGCCCGGTGCGACGCCCCGACCGTGAAGAATCCCGAGGCAAGGAAAACCAGCAGGAGCAGCACCATGACGAACTTGACGATCGCGAAGCTGCTGCGCAGGGCTTCGGCCAGCGCTTGAGAGCCGGCATCCACCGGCGTCTCCGGCGGCAGGACCGGCTCCGGCAGCCCGTTGTGGGGGTGGTCGTGGTCGTTCATGGCCGGCTCACTTGTTCAGCAGGTTGGTCGAGACGCCCCGGAACAGGTCAAAGGGCGGCGTGTGCTGATCGAAGATGAGAATCGAGCGCTCCTTGAGCGAGCCTTCCAGCGCGGTGAGGCGGAAGATGAAGCTGGCCAGTTCAGGATTCTGCTGGAAGACCGCCAGCGACTTGGCGGCTTGGGCCTCGCCCTGGCCTTTGATCTCCGTCGCTTTCCCTTCGGCATTGGCCAGCACTTCCGCCGCTTTCCGCTCGGCGTCCGAACGGATTCTTTGCGCCTCGGCTTCGCCTTCGTACTGGGACCGGTCCGCGAGCACCTTCCGCTCAGAGGTCATGCGCTCGAACACCGATTGCGTCACGTTCTCCGGCAGTTGCAACCGTTTGATGCCGAGGAAGGCGATCTCCAACCCCAAATTGTTGGTGCGGAGCTGGGCCTGGATGGTTTCCAGGATCTCCTTCTCAATGGCCACAAAGCTGGCGCCATTGTCGGTGGTCGATATGAAATCCGATAAAGGATGCCGCCCCATCACCGCGGTCTTGGTATTGCCCAGCCATTGAGTCAGGAGCGATTCCGCCGCCGCAATTTCCCCCGCCGCGCTGGGGTTGGCGCTGCCGGCGAATCGAGGGAAGAACGCGGTCGGATCGGAAATCTTCCAGCCGACATA
>CZKM01000036.1_pt1 | contig 11428 bp, 2 predicted proteins | sample 1122481 | NCBI WGS metagenome assembly CZKM01 (sample SAMEA3539301, study PRJEB10725) | soil metagenome | biome: tundra; feature: field; material: soil | place: USA | collected 2010-05 | depth 0.15 m | reverse complement strand
TTTTGCGGTCAAGTTACCGCCTGCTCGAACGCGTGCGAGGCGGTGCTGCCGGTTTGCCGATCCTCACAGCAAGCCCATCTGTGCGGGGGGGCGCGCACTGTATCTCTTACTTCTAAATCACAAAAGTCTTGCTTCTGATGTTTTGAGCCGGCCAAAAAATCCATATAAAAGGCCAAAACGTCCATTGCAATTGCCTGCGCCATCCATTAAAGTCTGGAGTATATGCTCAGGCCAGCGCAGACATCCTGCACGAAATCCGCTCGGTTGGATCGCCTGGCCCGAAGTGTAGCTCGCAAGCACCCTGCGCAATTTCTTGGCCAGAAAATCCGGTCCTTAAACATCCAACCCCAAATCCCAAACTGATCAACTGTCACCATATGAACATTAAGAAGATTAAACTTATCGTTGGTGCCGCTTACGGCACGGTTGCCCTGATGAACCTCGGACTTCAGGCACAAACCCTACCCATCACCAACAGCCTGCAGCTCTGGCTCATTGGCGACGTCGGCGTAACCACTAACGCCAGCGCGCAAGTCACCGCGTGGGCCGACCAATCCGGGCTGGGCAACAACGCCACCCAAGGCACCCTCGCCAGCGCGCCGACGCTGGCCCCCAATTCCCTGAACGGCCACGCCACATTGCGCGTCTCCGGCTCGCAGTATATGGAGGTGCCCAATGCCAACGGTATTGACAACCTCCTCGACGACGTGACCGTCCTCGGTGTCGTCAATTATGACAATCTGAGCGGTTACCGAGGTTTCGTGTCGAAGTGCACCGGGGGTGTCGGGTCGCCCTTCGATTTCTGGAGCAACGCCAGCGCCAGCGCCAACGCCGGCCGGACTTCGTTCTATTTGGGCAATGGCACTGCCAGCACCGCAACCCTTAGCACCATCGCGCCGCCCATCGGCGTTTACAACGTCATGAGTTTCCGCTGGAAACTGGGAATCTCAGACCAGTTTCTAAATGATTTCAATATCGGCAGCGCCGGCAATACCGCCGCCACTGCCAACGGGGCCACCAACCTCCGGATCGGCCGCCGCCAGGACAACACGGTGCAACTCGTAGGCAATTTGGCCGAACTCCTTATCTACAAACCGGCGCTGTCTGATACCGACCTCTATAACGTCATCAACAACTACTTGAAGATCAAATACGCGCTTGTGTTCGACATCGCACCGAATGTCAGCATCACGTCGCCGACTAACAACACAACCGTCGCCGCCGGCACGGCCATCCCGATGAGCATCAGCACTTCGGATGCGGACGGCTATGTGGCCAGCGTGGCGGTGTACGGCAACGGCGCCCTAATAGCGACCGGGACCGCGGCCAACACCAACAGCAGCAGCACGTTCCAGCTCAATGTGGCCGCAACCTACCCTGGAGTAATGGCTTTGACGGCGGTGGCTACGGATAATGCTGGCCACCCATCCACTTCGGCCCCCGTGTTGGTCAATATCACCGGTTATGCTCCGACGAACCCCGTGCCCACCGGACTTAGTGTCTGGCTGAAAGCCGACGCTGGCGTCACCACCAATGCCAGCGGCGGGGTTACGACCTGGTCGGATCAGTCCGGCAACGGGAACGATGCCGTTCAAGCCACCGACGCGTTCGCGCCGCTGTTCGTAACCAATGCCGTCAACGGCAACCCGGTGTTGCGTTTTAACGGCATTGCGCCCTCGGTTCAATACCTGGAGGTGTCCGATGCGGGCACGGCTTTCCTCACCAACGACTTCACCACCTTCGCCCTCGCCCGGTTCGTCGGCAGTTACCCCGCCCTTCGGCAAAACGTTTGGAGCAAGTGCAGCTCCGCCGGCTGGGCGGGGCCGATTGATTGGTGGTTCAATACGACGACCGGAGTGCCCTTCTGCTATCGCGGCGACGGGGTGAACTATCTCGGATTTGGCGGGACCACTGCCCCGACGCTCGGACTGTACTCGGTCCTGGGGCTGGAGGTCACCGGTGTGGATGGTGGCATCTCCCATTACCTCGGGTTTGCCGGGGTCGGGTCCGGCACGGCCTTGACGAACACCGCTGACGCTGGCTTCCCGCTGCGCATCGGACGCCGGGAAGACAACGGCACGCAACTCAACGGAGATATCGCGGAAATCCTCCTCTACAACCAGGCCCTGTCCGGGACTGATCGCACCAATGTGACCGCTTACCTCTACGCCAAATACAACGTGGTCCAGCCGTTCAATGCCACTCCCCCGCCCGCGATCACGATCACCAGTCCGGCAAACGGCGCAAGTGTGCCCGCGCCAACGACCGTCAGTCTTGCCGCCACGGCCTCTTCCGCCAACGGCGTCATTACCCGGGTAACGCTGTCCGCCAATGGCACGGTGTTCGCCACTCTCACCAACGCCCCATACCAGGTTCCGCTGGATTTGCTTACGCCAGGCACGGTAACCTTTACCGCGGTCGCTCTGGACAATTGGGGTGTCCAAACCACTGCGACGCAGGTGGTTGTAACCGTGACCGGCAGCGCTTCGGCGACACCTTACACCAACGGCCTCCGGCTCCAGTTGGCTGCTGATTTGGGCGTTACCACCAACGCTTCGGGCGCGGTCACCAGTTGGATTGACCAGTCGTTGAATGGCAACAATGCGGCCCCGACCAACGCCACTACCTCGCCGTTATTGGTTCCGAATGTCATCAATGCGAAGCCCGTCTTGCGTTACAGCGGCGCCAACCAATCCTTGGACGTGCCCCCGGACAACACCGGGTTCACCGCCGGCGACCTCTCTTCTTTCGCCCTTGTCAAATTCAGCAACTATTCCACCTACCGCACGGTCTGGACCAAGGTCAGAAACAACATCTCGGCCCCGTTTGACTGGTACTTTGCCGTTACGAGCGGCAATGCCACGGTGCTTCGAGGAAACGGCACCACCTCCTTCGGAAGCGTGGTCGGCACCCCCCCTGCGGCAGGGGCATTTGCCATCGTCGGTTGCAAGATCAGCGGGACGTCCGTTTCACAATACATCGGCTACAATAACACCGCCAATGGAACCATCAGCGGCACGCCGGTGGACGCGGGCTTGCCCTTGCGCATCGGGCGACGTACCGACGGAGTCACTCAAATGATGGGCGACATTGCCGAAATCCTGATCTACGACCATGCGGTGTCCGACGCCGAACGCTTGCAAATTGTCAATTATCTTAACGCCAAATGGGGAATCAGCGTGGTCCAGTTGGCCAACGTGCCGCCGACTCCCAAGATACTGACGCCGACCAACGGAATGTCATTCGTGGCCCCAAGCACGATCAGCGTCGTCGCCTCGGTCACCGATCCTGATTCCCCGATCACTCAGGTGGACTTTCTGGTCAACGGTTTGTTAGTGGCCTCTCGCACCGCCCCGCCTTACCAGATTCCGCTTCAAGTCCTCTCGCCAGGACCACTGACGATTCAGGTTCGGGCCACGGATTTCTGGGGTGCCGTCAGCAATTCGGCGCCCGTGGTAGTGACGGTCACCGGCAGCGGTCCGGCCTCGCCTCCCACCACCGGTTGCGCCCTTTGGCTCAGAGCGGATTTGGGTGTTACTACCAATGTGGACGGCAGCGTCGCGACCTGGGCCGATCAGTCCGGCAACGGCAATAACGCGGCTCAGGACCTGGCCCTCGGTTACCCTTCGCCGATGTTGACCAACGACGTGGGCGGCCGCCCCATGTTGAACTTTGACGGCACCATCAGGTATTTGGTCGTCCCCGACGCGCCCAGCCTGGAGCTTACCAACGACATGTCCCTCTTCTGCGCGGCCAGTTGCGCCAACTTTTCCGCCGTCAATATGCTCTGCAACAAGGGTTATTTGACTGGGCCGCATCCCTTTAACTTCTATGTCAACACCGCCGGTCAAACGGTGGCGGCCCGGGGCGATAACCGCGGCACCAGCACCATCACCAGCACCAGCGCGCTGCCCGTGACGACCAACGTGGTCTGTGGGTTTACGGCGCTGGGATCAACGGGCACCGATTATCTGCAGGGCCTTGCCAATGGCACCGGCTCGTTTGGTTACGGTGACATTGACGATGCGACGCAGCTATACATCGGCTCGCGCGATGCCTTGGACCTTTATTTCAATGGGAACCTCGGCGAGTTGCTCATATACGATCACGCCTTGTCGAGCAGCGATTTGCAATTGGTCAATTCGTACCTCGCCGGCAAGTACGGTGTCGCAACCGTCCAGCTCTCGACGCAACCGCCCACGTTGAACGTGGCAAGGACCGGCGCCAGCGCTGTTCAGCTTTCCTGGCTGGCCGGCTATACTGGCTTCATTTTGGAAGGCCGAACGAATGTGGCCAGCGGCGCCTGGACGCCGGTTGCCACCAATCCGCCGAACAATCAAGTAACGCTGGGCACCACGAACGTCGCACGGTTCTTCCATTTGCGGGGTCAATAATGCAGTTTGGAAACTGAGGAGGGCCGGCGGGCGAACCGCCGGCCCTCCGCTTGGCCGGTTTGAAAATGGTCAAAGCAATGAACAGCCAAATGAGTCTGAAAGCCAAATCAAAACTCGGGGGGGCCGTGCGTTGCGAGCGGCGTCAGAGTGCTTTTACCTTGATCGAGCTGCTGGTGGTAATTGCCATCATTGCGATACTGGCGGCGATGCTCTTGCCCGCTCTGAGCAAGGCGAAGGCCACCGCGCTCAGGGCCCAATGCGCCAGCAATCTTAAACAGTGGGGAACCGCCTTCACCATGTATGCCGGGGACAACCACGAATTCTTCCCGGACAATTCAGGCGGTTACGATGTGAGTTGGTTGGCGCCCACCCTGAACGACACCTTCTTTAAGCCCTACCTTTACCAGAACCACAGAGGCACCGGGACGGGCACTGCCGTAAATCAGCGCACCCGCAATGATGTCATTTATTGTCCAACGGATGACTGGCACCGGATCGCTGAGACGACCACCACGGATGCTGATCCCATTTTGATTGGCTATTTCTCCCTTCCTGGCCGAGTGAACCCTGCTAGTGACGGTTGGGACTACGATAACCCTTCCGGCCTCGCCGGTTGGGCCACCCGCAAGAAGCTCGGTGGGCCATACCGTTTGGCTCCGACCATGAGCGACCGATTGCAGGCCGTCGGCACATGGAGCATCATCGCTAATAAGGGCAGCCTGGCCTGGACGACAGTTTTCAGCGGCGATGGTCAAACCTATAGGACCGCCAGCCATCGAGGTTTGGGGGATGTTCCCACCGGAGGCAATTTCGTGTACGAGGACAGTCATGTGGATTGGCGGAAGTTTAATCTGGCCAATGCGCGGGTTACCATAGACGTCGGCTCGATGAGCGCATCCTGGGTGCTTTTCTATAAGCCGCCCAACATCGCGACCAATTTGTGAACCTCAATGCGCGCAGTCCTTCGCCGATGGACATGCGGATTACCGGGAAGGCAAGATTCCTTGGGTGCTGAACACCAAAGGGATTCCGTTGGGATTGAGTCGGCAGTGCTGAGGCTGGGGTTGCTCGCCAGCGCGCTCCTACTGTCGGCCATTAACGCGGTTACCTCGCCAATTACCGGTCTGTTCAACACCGGCGTCAACAGCCAGGGTGCGCTGCTTGCCTCCGGCTCGGCGGACCTGCATTACTCGCTGATCCAAAGCCCCGACGCGTCCTACCCCGGCCCCAGCGCGTTTGTGGTAAACGACGCCGGCTTCCCCATTCCTCCCTGGCTCACCAATGGCCCCAACTCGAAATGGATCGCCCCACAAGCCAATCAAACCTCCGGTAACCAACCCGGCAACTACACTTACCGGATCAATTTCGACCTAACCGGCCTGAATCCGGCCACGGCCTCGATTAACGGGTTGTGGACTTCCGACAACTCCGGCACCGCGATAATCCTCAACGGGCTAAATGCCGCGGGCGGCAACGATGGGAACTTCCGCGCGCTCAGCAACGCCTTCAGCATCACCACCGGCTTCGTAGATGGCACCAACACGCTGGACTTCATTGTCAACAACGCCACCACCAGCGCCAGTCCCACCGGCTTGCGCGTCGAGGTCAGTGGCACCGCCAATCCGTTGCCGCCCCCCGGCACTCCCCCCTCGATACTCACTCCGCCCGCCAGCCGAACGAATGCCCCCGGCGATAGCGCCGGCTTCAACGTGCGTGCAACCGGCGCACCCGCGCTCAGTTACCAATGGCGCAGAAACTTGAATCCGATTTCCAGCGCGACCAATTCCGCCTACACCATCCCGGTCGTCGCTGCCGCGGACGCCGGCAGCTACGATGTCGTCGTCACCAATTCCTGGGGCATGGTGACCAGCGCCCCGCCCGCCGTACTCACCCTCAGCTATCCGAGCCCGGCCGAACTCAGTTATGAAACGATCGGCCCTTCCAGCCGCCGCACCGCCCTCGCCATTACCGAGATCATGTATCATCCGCCAACTCGCGCCGATGGACGCAACACCGAATTCATTGAGATCTACAACTCGAATCCTTTCGCGGAGGACCTTAGCGGCTACAGCCTCACCGGGGATTGGGATTATACCTTTCCCAACGGCACAACCATTGCGGGCCTGGGGTATCTCGTGGTGGCGGCCAGTCCGGCGGATATGCAAGCAGTGTACGGCCTCGCCGGCGTCCTCGGCGGCACGACCAACAATCTCCCCAACGATTCGGGTACTATTCGCCTCCTCAAGCGTTCGGGCGCGGTGCTCCTGGAAATCAACTATTCCGACCAGCCGCCCTGGCCGGTCGCCGCCGATGGCGCCGGCCATTCGCTGGTCCTCGCGCGGGGGTCCTTCGGCGAGAACGATCCGCGGGCTTGGGCTGCCAGTGCGGTCATAGGCGGCTCGCCGGGCGCAGCCGATCCGATCCCCACCGGCCTTCTGGAAAACGTCGTCATCAATGAGTTCCTCGCCCATACCGACCCGCCGGACGTTGATTACATCGAACTCTACAATCACAGCACGGTGCCGGTGGACCTTTCCGGCTGCATCCTGACCGATGACGCCGCCACGAACAAATTTGTCATCCCGTCAGGGACCACCATTCCCGCGCGCGGTTTTGTCTTTTACACAGAGACCAATCTGAACTTCGCTTTGAGCGCCGCTGGCGAGACCATCTACTTCATGAATCCGGCGCACACGCGCGTGCTGGACGTAGTGCGGTTTGAAGCCCAGGAAAATGGCGTGGCCAGTGGCCGTTTCCCGGATGGCGCCGAGCAATTCTACCGGCTGGCCGCTAAAACACCGGGCGCTACCAACGCCCCCATCCGAGTTAGCCAGGTGGTCATCAACGAGCTGATGTATGACCCCATCAGCGGCAACGATGACGACCAATACGTCGAGCTTTACAATCGCGGGTCCACCCCGGTGAACCTGGGCGGCTGGCAGTTGAGCCAGGCCATCAGCTTCACCTTCCCGAGCAACACCGTCGTCGCGCCGGACGGATACCTCGTCGTGGGAAAGAATGTCGCGCGTTTGCGGACCAATTACTCGAACCTCAACGCGAACAACTCGTTCGGCAATTTCAGCGGCAAGCTTTCGCACAACGGCGAACGGCTTACCCTGACCTTGCCCGAAACCACCGTTTCCATCAACGGCAGCGGGCTGGCGGAGACGAACACGATCCACGTCGCCGTGGATGACCTGACTTACGGAACGGGTGGCCGCTGGGGCCAATGGGCGGCTGGCGGCGGCAGCAGCCTCGAACTCATAGACCCGCGCAGCAACCATCGTCTGGCCTCGAATTGGGCGGACAGCGATGAAACAGCCAAGGCCGGGTGGACCGCGGTCGAGAACACCGGCATGCTCGACCTGTGCCATCCCTCCGTTACCAATTCCGATCAGCTCCAGCTTTTTCTTCAAGGGCCGGGCGAGGCGCTGGTGGACAATGTGGAGGCCTTCTTCGTGGGTTCTACGAATCGTTTGGCCAACTCGGACTTTGAATCCGGCACCAACGGCTGGTTTTTCCAGGGCACCCAGCGCCTGACTTCCTGGGAAACCAATGGCGGCTACAATAGTGCCCGTTCTCTGCATCTGCGCGCCAGCGATCGCGGCGATCAGGTCGCGGACCGCGTCCGCGCCCCGTTCACCGCCTCCTTCCCCACCGGCCAGGTCGCCACGCTTCGCGCCAAGGTCCGCTGGTTGCGCGGGTGGCCGGAAATCCTAATTCGCTTCAAGGGCGGCCATCTCGAAGCGATCGGCCAATTGGCCGTGCCGCCCAATCTCGGCACCCCCGGCGCCCGCAACAGCCAGGCCCTCACCAACGCCGGGCCGGCCATTTACGAGGTTTCTCACCGGCCCGTCCTGCCGCCAGCCAACCAACCCATCCGCGTCACGGCGCGCGTCGAGGACCCCGACGGCTTGAACTCGATCTGGGTGAGGTATCGCATTGATCCGGCGACCAATCTGTTCGCGGTCACCATGACCGACGACGGCGCCAACGGCGACCTCGTGGCCGGTGATGGCGTTTACACGGGCCTCATTCCCGGTCAGCCTGCCGGCACGCTCGTTGCCTTTCGGGTCGAGGCCACGGACGCTTTCTCCCCGCCGGCGACCACGCAGTTCCCCGCCGACGCCCCGGTGCGCGAGTGTTTGGTCCGCGTCGGCGAAACCATGCCGGCCGGCACTTTCGGCACCTACCGCTTCTGGCTCACGCAGACGACTTTCGACTTCTGGTCCAACCGCGAGAAGACGAGCAATGAGAACGTGGATTCAACATTCGTCTATGGCACCAATCGCGTGTTTTACAATATCGGGGCGCATTACAGCGGCAGCCCCTACACTTCCCCGTCCTATACCACGCCCACCGGTGCCCTCTGCGGCTATGACCTCATTTTTCCCAGCGACGATCTGATGCTGGGCTCGGACCATCTCATTTTCGACTGGCCCATCCGCGACACCACCGACCAGCGGGAGCAGCTTATGTTTTGGTTCCTCGAGCAATTCGGGCTCCCCAACAATTATCGCCGCTACATCAACCTCTTCGTCAATGGCGTCCAGCGCGGCGTCATCTACGACGACATCCAGCAACCCGGCGGCGACACCGTGAAGGAATGGTTCTCGAACGACAACAATGGCAGTCTTTACAAAACCGACGTGTGGGACGAGTTCAATGATAGCGGCCTGCGCATCGGTTCGCTGATCTTACTCAATTCATTGGAGGAATTCACCACCACTGGTGGCGCGAAGAAAGTCGCGCGTTACCGCTGGAACTGGGAGCCCCGCGCCGTCAACGGCACCGCCAACGATTTCAGCGAGCTGTTCACCCTCGTGGATGCCGTCAACGCCCCGACCAACGGTTATGAATCTGCCCTCAATGGCCAGGTGGATATGGATGTCTGGATGAAGACGTTCTGCATGAACGATCTGGCCTCCTATTGGGATGCCTTCGGAAATCCTAACGCCAAGAATACCTATCTCTACAAGCCGAAAAATGACCGCTGGAAATTGATGTGCTGGGACTTCGACGTCGGCCTGGGCGTGGATAATGATCCGGTGGATCAGCCCTTGTTTCCCACCCTCAACGACCCCGAAATGATGCGCCTGGAGGCCTACCCGGCTTTCGTCCGTCGTTACTGGTGCGCTCTAGACCAGGCCCTGAACACCTTCTTCAAGACCGGCGCCGGCACCGCTCTCGATGCGCTGCTGGACACTAAGTACGCCGCCTTCCAGACCAACGGCATCGCCCTCACCTCGCCCTCCGCCATCAAGACTTGGATCAGCCAGCGGCGCGCTTTCCTTCAGACTCAGTTGGCCACTGTCTCGGCGAGCTTCGCGGTGAACGGCACGAATTACATTACCACCAACCGCAACACCATCATCCTCACCGGCACCGCTCCGGTCACCGCGCAGACCATCATGCTCAACGGCGTGGCTTATCCCATTTCTTGGACCAGCGTCACTTCCTGGCGCATGGTGGTTCCCGTTACCAACGGCATCCAGGTCCTCAATCTTCAGGGCTTGGACCGCCTCGGCCAGCCGGTTGCCGGCGCCAGTGCAGTCGTCACCGTCAATTATACCGGCGCGAATGAACTTCCGGAAGACTCCATCGTGATCAATGAAATCATGTGCCAGCCCAGCGTTGCGGACGCGGCCTACCTCGAACTGTTCAACCATTCCACCAATTATTCCTTCGACATCTCCGGTTGGCGCGTCAATGGCGTGGGCTTCACCTTCCCTTCCGGCAGCGTCATTACCAACCAACAGTTTCTCGTGCTCGCAAAGGACCAAGCCGCCTTCGGCTCGGCCTATGGCTGGGGCATTCCCCTGGCGGGGATTTACGACGGTACACTGCAAACCGACGGCGAAACGCTGACGCTGTTTCGCCCGGGCGCGAACAGCGCAAACGAAATCGAGGTGGCCAAGGTGCGATATGACACAGCGGCGCCCTGGCCCTCCGGCGCCAACGGCACCGGAAGCTCTTTCCAATTGCTCGATCCCGCTCAAGACAACTGGCGCGCGGGCAATTGGACAGTCGTGCCGACCAACACCTTCGCGTCGCCTGCTCCGCAATGGGTCTATTTCGCTACGAACGGCACGGCAAGCAGTTCGGTGATTTACATTTATCTCCAAAGCGCCGGCGACATTTATGTGGACGATCTTAATCTGGTCGCCGGCAGCGTGCCCGACGTCGGCGTCAACTTGATCACCAATGCCGGTTTCGAGACGACGCTCACCGGTACTTGGACCCGCACGGCAAACTTCGCGCTCTCTAACAACACCACGAACAAACCGCACACGGGCAATTTCAGCCTGCACGTATTCGCCACCGCAGCCGGCACCGGCAACGGCAACGCCATTTCCCAGACCATCTCGCCGGCCCTCGTCACCAACCAACCTTACGCCTTGAGCTTTTGGTATCTCCAAAGCACCAATGGCGGGCCGCTGACGATCCGGCTCTCCGGTTCCGGCCTTACCAGCGGATCCCTCACCCCCGCCCCATCCAGCGTGACAACGAACGTCCCCCCGGCCACTCCCGGCGCTCCAAATTCTATCCGCCCGTCTCTGCCCGCCTTTCCACCGCTTTGGCTCAATGAGGTGCAAGCCGAAAATCTGACCGGCATCACCAACCGCGCCGGCCAGCGCACCCCCTGGGTGGAACTCCGCAATCCCACGACCAACTCAGTTTCATTATTGGGTCTTTATCTGGCAAACAATTATGCAAATCTAACCCAATGGGCCTTCCCCACCAACGCGGTCATCCTCCCCGGTGAATTCAAGGTCGTTTTCGCCGACGGCCAGACTAACCTCTCGACCCTGAGCGAACTCCACGCCAGCTTCACTCTCTCCCCTGGGTCGGGCCAAATCGGACTAAGCCGGATCAATTCAGGCCAACTCCAGATCCTCGACTACCTCGATTACGCCAGGCTGCCCGCCAACCATTCCTACGGTTCCTACCCCGACCAGCAGAGCTTCCAACGGCAGGAATTCTTTTATCCGACGCCCGGCGCTTCAAACAACAGCACCTTGCCGCCCCTGACC
>CZKM01000526.1_pt1 | contig 11759 bp, 6 predicted proteins | sample 1122481 | NCBI WGS metagenome assembly CZKM01 (sample SAMEA3539301, study PRJEB10725) | soil metagenome | biome: tundra; feature: field; material: soil | place: USA | collected 2010-05 | depth 0.15 m | reverse complement strand
GGGGGGGTGATGGGGACTCTGTTGATGCGACGCGCCAGCGCCGGTTGGGAAACGACAAAACTCGTTAGGACCACGATGGGCGGCGGATTGGCGACGTTCCACCCCTGCGCCGTGGCGTAGTCCAGCGGAACGCGATAGAGGTTGTAGCCGAATTGGAGCAGCGCCAGCCGGCGCAAGTTGTCCGGGGTTCCCCAACGGAAGAGCAGGTTCAAATCTCCGCGGGGAGAGGTTTGCGGGACGAGCACGGGCGGCCCGGGCGCAGGCAGGACCGTGGGATTGCCGGCCTCGACGGTGACGCGGCCAATCACGGCGAGATCCTGGTCGCTCGTGGGGTCATAAGCGCGCACTTCGAAAGTTGTCTTGCCCGGAGCGATCAGTTCCGCCGCGGCAAATCCGAGCGCGAGGTCAATTGCCGCATGATTCCGGGCGAGCAGGAGCAGGTTTTGATAGTAATCAGGATTGCCGAGCGAGCCGCGAATCACGGCGGAGAGTTGTTCCGCGCGAGAGACGCTGGCCGAAGGAACCAGGGTAACAAAAAGTTGCTGTAAGTCCTGGTTCAGTTTGTTCATGTCATCGCCCAGGTTTTCGGCGCGACGGAGGAGCGGCTCGATAACCCGCGCATCCGTCTGCAAGGTGACGATGGAACGGCGGGTATAGGTGGAAACGCTGGAGGGGTCGCCGGCCTTGGCGTAAACGGCAAAAACGCGGTTGCTGGTCAATCCGGGCTGCGTGGCCTGCTAGAGGATGTAGGCCCAGTCCTGCCCGTGCGCATCCCGCGCCACCGTTCCCACCGTGTAAACCATATCCCCAATTCCGCTTTGAGCCGATGAAAGGTGAGGAAATCCAACCACCAAGCTGAGCAGAAGCAGCAGCGTGAAGAAGATTCTGGAGTGCGAACGTCCGTACGGCACGAAACCAAGTTTGCTCATAGTGTGGCTCACTGGATGTGAAAGTGATTGTTGACGTAGGTAATGGTGATGTCCTTGTGCGGTTTAAGGCAGAACAGACAATGTCCGACCTGAGCCTCGAAATGGCCGTGACCGGAAAAGTTCAGGTCGCTGCCATGCTTGACGCCGACCATGGTAATGTCCCCTTCGATGGTGGCGATGCAGAGCAGTTCACCCGAGACCCCAAGAAACATCTTGCCGCCGTAAGTCGGCCCTTGCGCAAAATAGAACGCGCCGGCGCCGACACCCGCCGAAATATCAAACATGCAGGAGGGCGGGACACCCAGCACCATTTCCGAAATGGGGAGCCACCCCTGGGCATAGCAATAGGCGCCGGTGAAAGGAGGGCTGCCCAGGACACCGGCCACATCAGGATCAATCAACTTGATCGGATCCAAGCTGCAGGTCTTCCCGAAGAAGATCGCCCCCGAGAAGTCGTAGTCGTTGAATTTGACGCCTCCTTTGAGAGCGAGGTAATTTTCGAGTTTGCCGAGGCCAGGGCGGCCGCCAGATCGTGCAGGACGAACGTTTCAAATTTGAGATCGCCGTTGAGTTCGAGTTGTCCACCCAGATTGATTGGAAAGGGGTGGGTGCCGTCGAAGGTGAATTTGCTCTCGACGTCCGCCGTCAGGTCCGGGCTGACCCATTTGACCGGGATCTTTTCCGCGCCAAGCGTGACCTCCATGAAAGTCCCGTGACCGGGCGTGCAGCCGCTGTCGCTCCCATCCGAACTCAACTCTTTAACCTCGATAAAAGCATCGAACTCCATGTTGTCAGGCACTTTGAACTGGAAATGCCCGTCAATCCGGAGTTCGGTGAGCGAATCGCCGTCGAGCAACGCATGGCCGCTGAGTTGGCCCGCGCCGATCACATTGCTGACGGCCCCCAGACAGTTGTTGATCTTGTTATCGAGGTTCTGAAGGTATTCGCCGATGAGATCACGCAAGGCCCCGTTGACCTGCTGGAAGACCGAATCGATCTCCTGATTCATCGCCGCATCCGCGTCATACACGCGCTGGCGCAGGGCGACCTGGATTTTGGCGCAGGGCGTGCTCGCAAAAAACGCGTCCTCCGCCTTTTTCCGGATGAACTGCTTGATGTCACTCGCGAGGATATGCTTGAACGGGTCGTCAACGGAGTAATTGAATTGTCCGAAATACTGCGTCGTGGCCAAGGAGACCGAAACCGAGATGTTAGTCAAATCGATCGAGAACTGGCCCAGGATGTTGGTCAGTTCGTCCGCGAACTCTTGGTCCTTGGCCAACACCGCATCCACATTGGAAATCACGTTCTCCGTTTGCGCCAGCTTTTGGCTGATTTTTATGAGGGTCGGGTCCAGCTTTTTAATGGCGTTGCTGGCGGTGGGGCCAATCGTGGCGTTAACGTATTGGGCGGCGAAATCGGCGACCACGTTGGTCAGGAGGCGATGAAGTATCGGCCGGCTGCCGCCAACCTGGGAAATGAGGCCAGCTACGTTGGTGCCGAGGTTCACGCCATTGGTGGTTTGGCTGATCACCCCTACCACCGACTCGATGGCGTTGATGGCATTCTTCAGATAGGACCGGATTTGCGCAACGAGTTCCGTGTTCCCGTTGGCCGCATCGCACAGACCCTTGAAAACTTCCGTGAGATTGGTTTGGGCCGGCGATGGGCCAATCCCCACGAAGAAACTCAGGGCGTTGCTGTTGACCGCCACGCCAAAGCTGGTCGGCCGTTGGTTGGTGGGAGTATTATATCAGGCGTTGGAGAGAGAATTATAGTAGCGGTCGATAACCGGGTCCACGGCCCGGTCGAAAACCGGATCCATGAGCTGTTTGATCTGCATCTGCACAAACTGATTGAGTTGACCAACGCCCGTGGTCAGCACGTCGAAGACAGGTTGAGTGGCGGATTTGACGATGGCATCGCCCATGCCCGTCGCGTCATCGATCGCATTAAAAGCAAAGTTGGCGAGGCTGATTTGGGGGAGGCCGTCGTATTGGGCGCCAAAATCAATCTCGGCGTGAACGGCGTCCATGTATTTGACCTGGTGCTCGACGGTAACGATCAGGAAATCGTTAGTAATCTCGTGAATCGAGGAAAAGGAGCGCAAGATGGTGTCCCAATTGAGCGGATAGTCGAACTCGATGACTCCGAACCAGAGGCGCTGGGCGCATGGATGGTATAGCTCGCCATTTTGGTTGTCGCGGTAATTGCCGATCGAAACGACGCTGCTCCCCGAAGCGACGCTGCTCCCCGGCCAGCCGAGATTGTTCGCGTCGAAGAGGTTGGCCTCGAAGGGAGTCCGGAGGGAGACGTCGAGCCAGCCATTGTTGGTGTGGATGCTGCCTGGGCGCGGCCAACCGCCGGAGAGATAGATGAGGGCATTGGTCGCGGCGACGCCATTGGTGTGGCAACTGGTCTGCAAATGCCCCTGCATGTCTTCGAACCACGGGAGGTCGAGCTTGCCGATCAGATTAATCCAGCCAGGGGTCGCCGCCGGGGAATTGGTGAAAGTGTTGTAATAAGCATCCTGGACCGGCGTAAGCATATAAGTGGTCTGGTTTGGCCCGTCGAAATGAAGGATATTGGGAGTTTTGAGCCGCGAGGTGATGCCGTTCAGACCGAACGAGGGCGGGATTTGATCGCCATTGGAGAAAAAGCCGACGTGGCCGTACAGCGGCTTGTCCATGTGCGAAGCGTAGCCCTCGATGCCCAGCACCAGGTAGCCGGCGGTGGGGGAGCAGCTATTGTTGTTCTTGAACTGAATCGAGTGCGTTGCGAAATCCGCCGCCCAATACGCCATTACCTTGAATCCGTCGTTGGGCGGCACTTCACCCGAGACCGGCGCGCCGAGACAGGAAAACCTCAGATTGTTAAAGCGCTGGACAAAGCCGGCTGGAGTGCTGGGGAAGGTGATTTGGCCGTCGGTCACCGAGTCCTTATTCTGGCTGTCCACGTAGGAAAGGCCGTAGCTGGAGAAACCGAAGTTGTATCCCCACAAGGTGAGCGTCGCGGGGAAAGAACCGAGCACGGCTTCATGGATGCTGCTCACACCCGCGTTGCGGATGTAATACTTCGAGCGGCCAACCAATGCCCGTCGTCCCGGCAATGGTGCTGATCGCCGAATGGTTGCCATCCGCCACACAACGGAAATTCAACCCGGCATAATCCGCCTGGCCGTTGATGTACCCCGCCGAAACCGGCCGCTCGATCAGGCTCAAATCTGAAGCGCCGAAGCCGGTGTAAAGAATCGTGGTCGGTCCTTGAACCGAGGGCAGCAGGTTCTGGTCGCCGCGCACAAACAGGCCCGGCAGGTGAAAAGCGGCGTTGGTGAAATTGAAAGCCTGCTACGCGTAATCCGAGACGGCGCTGATAAATCCCCATTGCAAATTGATGGCGGAAGCCGTCCCTCCCAGCGCAATCAGCCCGCCATCGAGGGTAAAGTTGAACACGTTGTTCGAGGGAATGAGCGTGAGCGTCGCGAGGCCCGCGCCGCCTCCGCCGCAATCCGGGCAATCGCGCGTGTAGGAAACGCTTATCGGCGCGGCGGCCTGGAGCGCTCCACCCTGAGCCAGGTCGTTTGTCACGTTCATAACCCCCGTGCCGCTCCATTGCACCTCAAGGTTGTAAGGAAAATGCGAACGATAGTCCCCCGGCCCGAAGGTGAAGTTCGCCGTCAACAGCGCGTTTGAAGCCAAGTCCGGCTGCACAGTCGTTCCCGGGTTCGCTCCGGTCAGCGCCAGCCAATATTTGTCATTGGAGCGTTTGTCGCCCATTGCGGGCGGGTCCACCAACAGGTTGGACACAGAGTTTAGAAAGGCGAAACGGCTGGCGCGCACGCAGATCGCGCCCGCGCCGGTGGGTGGAATGTCAAAGGTGCCGGTATTGACATGCCAGGTAATGTGATCGGAAACGAGCCAGACCGGCTTGTCTTCCTCGACGGCATAAATGGTCCCACCTGGAGAGTAGGTGAGGTCGAACGTGGGAATCAAAGCAGGCGTCAACGGCGGGTTGGAAAACTGGATAGTAGATTGGAGAACCTGGCTGTTCATGTCGTTGAGCCGGTAGCCAAAGCCGGTTGGCAGGTTGAGGGTGATATTCCCGCTAGCTCCCGCGGAAGAGAGCGTGCCCGACCGCTGGAAATTTACCTGCGCCAGACTGTCATTGGCCGATAAGAGGGTGGCGGAGCCGGAGGTCACAACCGGGTTGCCAAGGGAATCCAGGTTCACGACAAGGTTGGCGGCCGTAAAGATGCCGGCTTGATTTGCCGTCACGAGCCCGCCGACGCTGGGCAGCGTGGTCTGGATGATGCTGCCGGAAGGCGCATTCGTCGGCGGAGAACCGCCGAGGCTGGTCATGGTGGTATTGATAGCGCCGAAAGAGAGGTTGCCGTTGAAATGGAGAAGCTCGAGGGCGACAGTCTGTTGCGTGTTCGCGGTGAGCACTTGCCCGGTCACAGGATTGTTGATGTGAGCCAAAGTGACGGTGAGGTAATAGGTTTTGGTAACCGAATCGAGTTGAGCGGCGGGCTGGATGTCCAGCGTGTGCTGGCCGGTCTGAAAGGTGGGATATTGGAGAACGTCGAGCAAATAGTTGGTCACCGAGTCGTGAAAAGTCTGGCTGCTGGTGACCAGCGGCACCGTGTTCCCCCCTGCGTCGCGCAAAGTGTAGTTGAACACGATTGGAATGCTGGCCGCCGAAATAGCCGCATTAAAATCGTCCCAGCGCCGCACTTCATAGCCGGCGCTGACTTGGAATGTGTTCTGGCCAAGAATGGTTTGGACCGCGTAAGTGCGGGACCAGGCGGCGTTGGTGAAATTGAGCCGGACGTTGTAGGCGTCGTCGCCGCTGACGGTATTTGTGAAATGGTAATAGTTGGCGGGGGGCGTGGCGCGCTGGTTGACAACTATGCCGTTGGTGAACATCGTGCATTCGATATAAAACGGCGTGAACTGGTCCATCCAAGCTGCCGGCCGAATGAAGGCATTGGTGGAAAGAGTCTGGGGCGTCGCTCCGAGGAAGCTGAGCCGGTTGGTGATGTTATAGGTGTAGTTGAGGTTGGTGGTCGTGTTCCCAAAATCGTAAATGGGATGTGGGTTACCGGTGGCGGCATTGATGACCCGGAATTGCAGGACATTTGTCCGCACGGCGGCACCGGTTGGGTTGTCCATCGTGAAGGAGGCCTGTGCCTGAATGTTGCTGTGGCCGGAGGTAGTTTCGGAATCGAGGATGACGTAATCGAGGCTACCCGGCGGCGCCACGCTGGTTCGATTGCTCAAGGAGTCCAGGCTGGTTGCTGCGCGGCCGCCTTCGGCGAGCGCCAAAAGCAAGGGCAGCGCCCAGCGGCAAGCGAGTCGCAGGAGGCGGCAGAGTTCCGATAGGGCCCGTTGCGGAAGCGGCGGGGCCGTATGTTCAAGAGAAATGTTATCCATAAGTTTCAAAGCCTTTAAGGAAGGATCGCGCCCACACGATAGAACCGGCTGGGCAGCAGAGGGCCGACGTCAACCACCGTTGCGGTTAAACCATTGCCCGGCACTGTCGCCAGAGTCGTCCCCGAAGCCTGGCTCAAATCGCTCGCATGCTGCACGACATAGGTAATGCCCGGAAGACGAGAGTGACGTTCGTCCCTTCGTACAACCTCGCGCTGAGTACCGGCCGCAGTGTCGAGGTGTCACACGGCCTGAGGACAGTCTGACTGCAACTGTTGGTGTGGCCGGAGGCATCGGTGACCAGCCAGGTACGGGTGATGGCTGGCCCGTTGGTAACTGTGCCCAAGACGATGATGGCAGTCGTGTTGCTGCCGCAGGCGCTGGAAGCGGAGGGAGGATCAAAACTCCAGGCGGTGGGAGAGGCGAGTTTGAAAACAGCGCCGTTGCCGCTGAACATGCCGCCATCACTGGTGCTGCCGCCAAAGAGGGTCGTGCCGTAGAGCGCGCCGTCGCTGCCGACGAGCAAACCGCTTTCCGGGACCTGTCCTTCGCCGTTGGTATTCGCAAAGCTATGCACCAAACCATAGCCGCTGCCATCCTCATTGACTTTGAATACCACTCCGACTCCCGCAGTCCCGCCCGCCTCGGTGGTGGAGTAAAACGCTCCGGCGCACCCTTTGACCAGGCTGGCTCCAGGGTTCCATCCGTCGTCGCTGAAGCTGTTGAAGTGGTGCAGCACAGAATAGCCGGTGCCGTTCGTGCCCAGCTTGAAAACGGTGCCCTGATAGTTCGTTCCGCCATAATAGGTTGTCCCGTAGAGGCCTCTGTCGCTTCCTTCCGCCAAGCCGCCTTCCGGATTCTGTCCATCGTTCAAACTGCCGCCAAAGGTATGCAGCAACGCATAGGCCGTCCCGCCGGTGCTGAGTTTGTAGATAATGCCCACGCCGTTCGTGCCGCCGTAGAGCGTGGTTCCATAAAGCGCCCCATCGCTGCCCTGCGCCAGGCCGGCATACGGATTCTGGCCGTCGTCCGGCGTGCCGCCGAAACTGTGCAATTGCTGGCAGGCGGTGCCATCTTTGTTGAGTTTGAAAGCCGTGCCGAAACCGTTGGCCCCGCCCTCGTAGGTCGTGCCATACAGCGCCCCGTCGTTCCCCTCGAGCAGTCCGGCCAGCGGATGCTGTCCCGTGTTTGCGCCGCCGCCGAGGCTGTAGATCTGCCGGTAGCCGCTGCCATCCTGACTCACTGTGAACACGGTTCCCAACCCGTTGGTGCCGCCCTCGTAGGTGGTGCCATAGAGCGCCCCGTCGGTTCCGCGAACGAGACTTGCAAGGGGATACAGCCCGTCGTTCTCCGTGCCGCCGAAACTATGCAGCTCTCGGTAAACGGCGCCGTTTCTCTCCATTTCAAACACGGTCCCAAAACCACGCTGGCCCCCGGAATAGGTGGTGCCGTAGACTGCTCCGTTGGTCCCTTTCACCAACCCCCCGTTTGGAAACGTCCCGTTTGTGGCCTGCGCGCCGAAATTACATAACACAGTTTGGATGGGCTGCTCGAGCGCCACACAACCCGGGCCGCACGGCACGGTCTTATTGGTGGCGCAGATGATGACGGGCGGGGTGGCGTCCACGACCGTCACCGTGAAGTTGGTGCAGATCGCCCAGTAGCCCAGGCTGTCCACCGCCGTGCAATACACGGTCGTCGTGCCGACCGGGAACAGGGTGGTCGAGGGCGGCATGCAGGTCACTATCGGCGGATTGGTGGTGCACAGGCTGGTGGCGGTCACGGTGAAGGGTACCACGGCGCCCGAGCCGGTGCATTCGGTCACGATGTTGCTGGGGCAGAAGATCTGCACGCAGTTGGTATTGGGGTGATAGTTGCCGAAGTCCCGGCCGTTGACCTGCTGGGACGCGCCTAATGTCACGGTGTAGGACCCGCCAGCCGGGGCAGTCTGCGTCCAGCCTGACTGGGGCACTTCCGTCACGGTGCAGGTGCCCGCCGCCAGGTTCTGGAAGTAGTAATAGCCGTTAACGTCGGTGACCGCCGTGGCGCCGCTGGACAGATTGATGGTCCAGCCGGGCCGGGCGGGCTCGCCCCGGTCGCGCACGCCATTGCCGTTGAGGTCGTAGAACTTCTGGCCCGAGATGCCCGAGGCCGGGCGGCAGCAGGAAGAAGTCTGGACCGATAGACTGGTGCCGGTGAATGTGCCGGCCAGATTGAGGCCCATGGCCACGGCGTAGATGTTGGTCACGCGCACCTGGAGCACGTTTTGTCCACCCAACAGGAACCAGGTCGGGTCGCTGGCCATGCCGCAGGCGGGGCTGGCCGCTTTGAAGGTAGTGTCAGCGGGCGAGAGGGTGATCTGGTGGCCGTTGACATAGACGCCCGCGGCATCATCGGCCCGCAAGCACACACTGACCAGGAGGTTGCTGGCATTGGCCGTCAGACAGAAGTAGGTTTCGAAGTCATACTCGCCGTTGAGGTTGTCTTGCTCGGTGGGGTAGGAACTGATCCACTGGCTGTTGGTCTGGGGCAGTTTCCAGGCTGGGTTGCGCAAGATGACGGTCGCGGGCCGCGGCAAAGTGGCGGCTGGTACGGTCGGATCCCTGGTGACCCACCAGAAGGCGTCGGCGACGCCAATAGGATAGACGGTGCTGACGGTCTGGTCGAAACCGGTGTTGAGCGCACTGGTGGTCGCCGGCGGACAGGGATTGGTTGGGCATGGTGCCGACACGCCCTTGCGGATCGTGTCGTTGGACTGGTCGGCCACATAGACGTTGCCTACGCTGTCAACCGCCACGCCCGAAGGATTAAGAAACCGCGCGGCGTTCCCCGTCCCGTCATTGGTGCCAGAAGTCCCCGCCAGTCCGGCCAGCGTGGTGAACGTGTAGAGCGTGGTGTCCTGGACCGTCACGGTGCCGCTGGCGCTACCGAAGCAGCCGGCAACCCCTTCGGTTACGGTTACGGTGTAGGTAGTGGTGGAGGCCGGCGAAACGATAATGGAGGCGGTGGTCGCGCCACCGGGACTCCACATGTAGGTCGGACTGGAGGCGCCGGTCGTGACGGTCAGGGTCACGGAATTGCCGGCGCAAATCGTCGCTGAGTTCACGCTTACGGTCGGCAGCGCGTACACCGTGACGGTGGTGGTGCAGGTGACCGGCGGGAAAATTCTATCGGAAACCGTGACTGTGACCGTGTAAGTGCCTGGCGTCGGGAAGAGGTAGCTCAAACTGAGGTTCTGCACGGTGGTGATTCCGGCAGGAGTAGTACCGGTGAGGACTGTGGAGCCGTTGACCTTCCACACGTATGAGAGCGAGTCGCCGTCCGTGTCGCTCACCTGCGCCGGCACGAGCAGCGTCGTGCCGCGGCAGGCAGTGAGGTTGCCAGGGCAAGTCACGACAGGCGGACTCGGAGGCAAGTGATTTGCAACAACGGTGATCAGAGTAGTCGCCTGATTGTTGGACGAGTTCAAGTCCGGCTGGGCACTGGCTGTGGCGCTGGTGAGATAGGCGCTGGCCATGTTGGGCGCGCCGAGTGCGAGCGTCACTGTGGCGGTCACGCCGGGGGCCAGCGAACCGAGGTTGCAGATTGACTCGCGTCGTGTCGTGTTCGGCAGGATAGCCAAAGTGTCTGTGGGAGTGACGGCCCCGATCAGGGCGGGCTGGCCGCTGTGGTTCAGGTCGGCCAGGAGCAATCGGAGCGCGGCGGGGTTGCTGGAGGCGAGCAGGACAGTCCCCGGCACCGCATTGAAGGTGATATTGCCGCCGACGGACGTGTTCTCGAAGAGCGTAACGAGGCTGGAGAGCTGGTTAAGCACGGCGACGTCCGGTTTGCCGTCGCCGTTCAAATCGGCGAGGGCAAGCGCGCTGACCGAGTCGAAGGTGATGAGCACATCGTTGGTCCCGTCGCCATTCAAATCGGTTATCGCCACGCTGCTGATTGGGGTCAGGGTCGACTCCAAGTCTGCGGGAGTGAAGGAATTTGTGGTAAGCGAGGCGGTGCGAAGGTTAGAGATGAGCGCAACGACGTTCGTGCCGTCGTGTCCCACGGCGATGTCAGGCCAGCCATCCGCGTCGAGGTCGCCGACCGCCAGGCAGCGGGGTCGCAGGCCGACGGGCAATTCGAGGGGCGGCCCGAAGGAGTTCGTGCCAAGTCCGGGGCCGGCGGTGCGATTCTCGAAGACGTAGAGGGATGAACGATTCTCGTTGGCGAGCACAAGGTCCGGTTTGCCGTCGCGGTTGAGGTCGCCGACGGAGAGGGCGTAACCGCCGCCGGTGCCGACCAGGCCGACCCACGGCTCGAAGCGGATGTCGCCCGAGCCGGTCGAGATATTGCGCAGGAGCACGACGATGGGGCCGTTGGTGGCGAGGGTGCATAAGGCGAGGTCCGTGCGGCCGTCGCCGTCGAAATCCGCCGCGACGATGTCAAGCGCGGCGATGGCCGGAATCTCGATACGCGGCGCGAAGGAGTTGGCGTCGAGCGCGCCGAACGTGCCAAGGTTGCGGAAGACGGAGACGAAACCGGAGGAACCGGCGGGCGCCTGGGAGTTGGCGGAAACCAGATCCAGGAATCCGTCGCCATCGAGGTCCGCGGCGATGACGCTGGCAGGGCGCGTGTTGGTGCCCGCACCGGCGTCGGTGGGCAACTGGAAGAGTGGGCCGAACGCGCTGACGTTGATGGGCGCGCTGGTGAAGGTGCAACTGCCCTGGCTGGAGGCGGCGGAGAGGAAGATGAGCGACGCGGGGATGACATTGGTCAAGCGAACAGAGGAGGCCGTAGCGGTGCCGATGTTCTGGACAGTAACGGTGAGCGTGGTGTTGCTGCCCGCCACCACGGGGTTGGGAGAAGCCGCGGCGGATACGGCAAGGTCCACGCCGCCGGCTGTCCCTATGGTGGCGTCAAGGGTATAAGAACCGCCTGCCCCAGTCCCTGCGCCGCCGATGGTAACGACTTGGGTGAGCGAATAGAGGGCCTGGCTGATCGGTCCGCCGGTATGGGTGCTTGAGTAGGTGGGAGGGGCCAAATTGCCCGAGGCGGTCCGGAGCGTCGTCTCCGCGCCCGTAGCGTTGCCGGCATCATAATATGTATTGTAGCTGACGTTTTGGCCCGTGCCGACGACGTAGCCGCTCAATGCCGTCGGAATGTTGGTGGACATGGGGCCAAAACCATTATCCGAGAAGGTAATGGTCGGGTTGCGCGCGGGGGACCAGGTCAAAGACGTGGCTTGGATAGCGAGGTCCATTTGCGGATTGGCCGACGAGCCGAGAACCGGCTTAGTCTGGCCGGCGACGATCACGACGCTCCAGGCGCCATCCAGGCCTACCGCCAACTGCTCGAAACCCTCGACCAGCTCTCCTGGATTAATCTGGAGCTGCTGCGGCGCAACGAACCCTTGTCGGGTGAA
>CZKM01000160.1_pt1 | contig 11775 bp, 11 predicted proteins | sample 1122481 | NCBI WGS metagenome assembly CZKM01 (sample SAMEA3539301, study PRJEB10725) | soil metagenome | biome: tundra; feature: field; material: soil | place: USA | collected 2010-05 | depth 0.15 m | reverse complement strand
ACTCCAACACTCCAACACTCCAACACTCTGTCTTCCGGCAGGCGGCTTCATAAGTTGAACTCCGGGCCGAGGTAAAGCTCGCGCGCTTTGGGGTCATTGACCAAGTCCTCCGCCACCCCTTCATAGACGACTTCCCCTTTGTGGATCAGGTAGGCCCGGTCCACCAGCTTCAAGGTTTCGCGCACGTTATGGTCGGTGATCAGGATGCCCAAGCCGCGTTCCTTGAGGCGGCGGACGATCTTCTGGACTTCATAGACGGCGATGGGATCGATGCCGCTGAAGGGTTCGTCGAGCAGCAGCAGCTTGGGGCTGGTCACTAATGCGCGGGTGATTTCCAGGCGCCGCTTTTCACCGCCGCTCAGCGTGTAGGCCATGCTTTTCGCCAGCCCCGACATGTCCAGCTCGTCCAGCAGATACTTCAACCGCACGGCGCGTTCCGCCCGGCCCATCCGGCAGGTCTCCAGGATGGCGAGAATGTTCTGCTCGACGGTCAGCTTGCGAAAGATGGAGGGTTCCTGGGTCAGGTAGCCCATCCCGAGCCGGGCGCGCAGGTGCATCGGCAGGCGCGTGATGTCGCGGGCCTGAAACTTCACCGCGCCGCCATCCGGCTTGATGACGCCGACGACCATGTTGAAGGTGGTGGTCTTGCCGGCGCCGTTGGGGCCGAGCAAGCCGACAATCTCCCCCACGGCGACGGTGATGGATACGCCATTGACCACGCGGCGCTGGCGGTATTCTTTCACCAGTTTTTCCGTGGACAGCAGCTTGCCATTGGTCTCGGCGGCGGCAGGCGGTTCTGGCGGGGTTGTTTTCAAATAAGGGGTTAAGTTTTCTTGCTCACCCGTTTCTTCGGCGGCTGAAACGTATTCGTGCCTTGGGGGGGCAGCGTGCCCCGAATGTAATACTTTCCCGGGGCCACCAGCTTATGGCTCGTCAGGTCCAGAGTAATGATGTTGTTCCGGCCCAGGAGATTGGTCGTTTCCAGAATCGCCGGATTTCCAGTCAGGACCATAAGGTCATTGGTCAATGTGGCGGTGACGCGGCGAGTGCAAACGGCCCGTTTGCCAGTGCCATGGAGATTCCTGCCCTGGTCATCCAAAAGGTCGAATACCACCGCCGGTTCGGCGATGAACATGCGTCCGGTCTTCCCTAACTCGGGCGGCGAGAGCAGGGTGAGCTCCTCGCAGGACCATTTCATGTGTGGATGCTCGATGCGCACGCCGCCCCGGAACAATGCCTGCTCCGGCGCGACCAGGTACTCCTCCGAAAGAATCCTGGCCAATGCATTGGTTTCCCCCTTCGAACCGGCGCGATCGGTGGCGCTCAACCCGGTGACCGCGGACTGGCCAAGCTCGTTGGCCGGCATTTCCATGAAGGCATGCCCGCGTACGAACATGTCCTCGCGCGCCAAATTTACCCGCACCCAATCGCCCTTTCCCTTGCGTGGGCCGGCACGCCAGCCGGGGTTCCCGGTCAAGTCGAGCAAGTTGTTGGTGCCGTTGTACTCGGCCCGCTCCGCATCAAATTGCTTATCCTCCCGAGTGATGACGACCTGGTGCTCGGCCACCATCTTCTGAAACTCATTGGTGCCGGTGAAGGTGAGCGTCATCAAGCGACAACTCATTTCCCCTTGGAGTTCATCGCCGAGGCGTTCGCTGACGTGCACCTGGTCGCCAAAGACCGCCAGGTTGGTGCGGAGCACGTAATTGTCGCATTGGATATCGACAAACTGATTGGTGGGTGGGGGCGAGGCTGCGGAGGCGGTCTCGGGCCGTGCCAGAAAGCTGGAAGCCCCCATGTTTTGGGCGGGCATCTTGAGCCGGGCGTGGCCGCTGGCGTTAAACACCCGGTTGGTCCGGTCGAACACCAACTCGTCCCCGCTCCCGCTTTTCTCCTCGATCCGCCAGGTCGGCTGCGGCTGGCCGCTCATTTGAATCAGGCCCGTGTCCGCCGAGTAATACGCCTGCTCTCCGGTCGCATGGATGGTTTCGTAGTCGATGACCACATTTTGCGTGGCCGTAAGGCTTTGCAACCGGCGCTCGGCCACGGGCATCACAATGGTCATGCGGCCCGAGGTCGAGCTTAGATTCGTTCCGGCGACGCGAACGTTTCCCTGGTAAACACCGATGCCGGACAGCTCGGCATATTCGAATTGGTCGGAGAAGATGTCGATGCCTGGGGCTGCCTCGGCCGGCGTGTTCGTGCGGGCGGTGGCGGTTTGCGGCCCCACCAACTCGGGATGGAGGATGGTATGGACGCGATTGGAGACCAGGAGCGTGGAATTGGTCTGCCGCCACAGGAACCCCTCTCCCTCGATGGAGAATCCCCCATCGGCGGTTTCCACATGCAGCGGCCCGGAGGAACTAACGGTCCTCTGGCGCTGATCATAGAAGCATTGGGGTGCCGCGGCGGTGAGTTCGCCCTCGCCGCTCACGCGGAAGGTATGCCATTTGGCCTCGTTGACCAGCAACCGCCCGTCGGGCTGGCGCTGGGCCCGGGCGCATTCCAGCATTGATTTCATCTGGGTTTCATGCGGCGGGTCGTAATACTCGGGGATCTTGAACCCTTTGCCTCCCTCGGGTTGCGCGCGCCCGGCCTGGGGGAACATCGCCAGGCCCAGCGTGAGCGTTGCGAGCATGGTGAAAGAGAAGTTTCGAGTTCTCCGGTTCATTGGCTTATACTGTGCATTCCTTAACGATGCGACGCCACTTATTCTGCGCCTTCAAAATCAACTCTACAACCTCTCGCACCGCTCCATGCCCGCCGCCTGCTCGGGTAATATAATCAGCCGCGGCTCGCGCTTCCGCCACGCCGTCGGCGACCGCCACGGCCACCCCCGCCCGGCTCAGGACGCCCAGGTCAACGATGTCATCGCCCATATAGCAGACTTCCTCCCACCGGAAGCCGGTTTGCGCCAGAAGGCGTTCCACGACGCAGACTTTACTGCCCTTCTCTTGCCTAAGGAAATCTATTCTGAGTTCCCTGGCCCGCTGCGCGGTAGCCGCCGATGGCCGGCCGGAGATCCAGCCCGCCTTGATGCCCTCGCCCCGCAGTCGCACCAGGCCCAGGCCGTCCCGGATGTTGAATTGCTTTAATTCCTCCTCTCCGCCGATGAACACGGACCCGTCGGTCAGGACGCCGTCCACATCGCACAGGAACAAGCGGATGCGCTTGAGGGCCGCATCGAGAGGTGCGGGCCGGGCGCCGCGAGCAGGCTTCCGGCCCTCGACGCTAGACGCTAGACGCTTGACTCCAGCCCGAGGCATTTTATTGAACAGAGGAATACACCTTCAACAGGCTCTTGAGTAAGGCTCTCATTTCGGCCAGTGGAATCATGTTTGGCCCGTCGCTCAAGGCCCGATCCGGGTCTGGGTGGGTCTCGATGAAAACCCCGCTAGCACCCGCCGCCAGCGCGCACCGGGCGAGCACAGGCGCGAACTCGCGCTGCCCGCCCGAGCGGTCGCCGCCACCGCCGGGAAGCTGGACGGAGTGGGTCGCGTCGAAGATCACCGGAAAGCCAAACTGGCGCATGATCGGGATCGAGCGCATATCCGCGACCAGGTTGTGGTAGCCGAACGTCGTGCCGCGCTCAGTCAACAGGAACTTTTTGCCCCCGGCGCTCTTCGCCTTGCCAAGCACCTGCCCCATTTCCTCCGGCGAGAGAAACTGCCCCTTCTTGAGGTTCACGATTCTGCCGGTGCGGACTGCGGCGGCGATCAGGTCGGTTTGGCGGCAAAGGAAGGCCGGGATTTGCAAAATGTCGGTCACCCGGGCGGCTGGAGCGACCTGGGCTTCCGTATGGATGTCCGTGAGCACCGGGACGCCAACCCGCGCCCGAACTTTGGCCAGCACGGCCAATCCCTCCTCCAGCCCAAGCCCGCGGAACGACTTGGCCGAGGTGCGATTGGCTTTGTCGAAGCTGGCCTTGAACACGTAGAAAACGTCCAGCCGGTCGCAGAGTTTATTCAGGGCCGACGCCATCCGCAGGCAGAGGCGCTCGCTCTCGATCACGCAGGGTCCGGCGATCAGAATCAGCCGACCCGGCGTGTTCAGGGATTTCCAAATGGCAGATTCATTAAGCACGCCAAGGTTTTACCAGCCGACGCGGTGAATGTAAATGACCCTGAACCCAGAGCTAGATCACCATCCCGTGTGGGATCACGCCGTTCTTGGGGATGATGACGATACCATCGCGGATGTAGTAATTCGGATGGTCCACCTTGTCGGGCTTGCCGACGGGCGAGATGACCACGTTGTTTCCGATCCGTGCGTTCTTGTCCACGATGGTGTTTTCGACCCGGGAGTTGGTGCCGATGCCGATGGCCGGTTTGCCGGCTTTCTCGTGCTCCACGATGGAGTCGAGCGATTCATAGTAGTCGCTGCCGAGCACGATCACCCGGTTCAACACCGCACCGGACCCGACGATGGTGCGCAGGCCGACGATGCTGTGCGTGATGACGGCGCGGTTGATAATGCAGCCGTCGGAAATCACCGCATGATCGATCTGGGCGCCGTTGATTTTCGAGCCGGGCAGAAAGCGCGGGCGACTGAAGATCGGCGCGGCCATGTCGAAGAAGTTAAAGCGCGGCAATTCATTCGTCACATCGAGGTTGGCGTCGAAGAAGGCGCGAATGGTTCCGATGTCCTCCCAATAGCCTTGGAACATGAAGGAGAACACGCGCAGGTCCTTGATGGCGTTTGGGATAATGTGTTTGCCGAAATCGGTGAACGTGTTGTCCAGCAGACGGCGGATGATGTCGCGGTTGAAGACATAAATGCCCATCGAGGCCGGGAACATCTCGCCATCCCCCTTGATTCCCAGCGGGGCATACCACTCTGGCGGCAGTTTCAGCGAGTCCAGCAGTGCCGGGTCCTTCGGCTTCTCCACGAAGCGCGTGATGCGGCGCGCCGCGTCGATTTGCATGATCCCCAGCGACTGCGCCTCAAGCCGTCCGACGGGAATGGTCGCCACTGTGATGTCGGCGTTCGTTTCCGCGTGCTGTTCGATGATGTGGCGAAAGTCCATCCGGTATAGCTGGTCCCCGCTGAGGATGAGCAGGTAGTCCCACTCGTGGTTCATGAAGTGTATCATGTTCTTGCGGACGGCATCGGCGGTGCCTTGGTACCACGACGTGTCGGCGGAGGTTGGCGCGGCGGCAAGGATTTCGACGAACCCGCCGGTGAAGTGGTCGAACTTGTAGGACTGCGAGATGTGCTTGTGCAGGGAGGCGGAGTTGAACTGGGTCAGCAGGTAAATGCGCCGGAGGCCCGAGTTGATGCAGTTGGATATGGGAATATCGACCAGGCGATACTTGCCGGCCAACGGCACCGCTGGCTTGGCGCGCTCCTTGGTCAGCGGGAACAAGCGCGTGCCTTGCCCGCCGCCCATGATGACCGAAAGCACATTGCTGGTATTGGCGGACTGGCGGCCGGTGTGTGACATAGCAAAGCCTTTCTTCGTTTTCTAAATTCTACCATCTCTTATAGCCCCTCGGGCGGCAGCAGAGCAAGCCGCATCGGTGCAAGCAGAAAGGGGACCTTCTTAACCGGGGCTCGTTCCCGAGGGAGGAATCGCCCAAGGCTAGCGGTTGACTTCAAGCTCCGCGAACGGGTTGTTGGCAAAACCGCTGGGCTTGAGTTCCTCAGGCTGCGGCCTGGGGGGCCGCTCGATCGGCAAGGGAAGGCTCCGATTAGCGCTTTCGACCCGCGGCGGGGGAAGGGGCGCCGCTTCGCCGCCCTCGGTTTGGCGCAGGGTCTTGGCCCGCTTATTGCGCGGAAGCGGGGTGATCATCACGTTGATCCCGCGTCCCATCAGTTTGGGCTCATAGTCCGGGTGCCCATAGGGGGCTATGTCAGCGAGGAACTTTTGGACTACCTCAAAGCCGAATTCCGTGTGTGCCATTTCCCGTCCCCGAAACTTCAGCGTGACCTTCACCTTCATATCCTCGCAGAGGAAACCGATGGCGTGGTCCAGTTTCACGCCGAGGTCATGCGGGTCGATCTTCGGGCTCAGTTGCACCTCTTTGACCTTGTTCGCATGCTGGTGCTTCTTGGACTCCTTCTCGCGCTTGGCCTGCTCGTAGCGGAATTTGCCATAATCCACCAACCGGCAAACGGGCGGCGTGGCATTCGGGGCGATTTCCACCAGGTCCACACCGTTGGCGCGCGCCTGATTGAGGGCATCCCCGAGCGTTAGAATCCCTAGCTGGTTGCCGTCGGTCCCGATGACCCGGACCTCGCGGGCGCGGATTTTCCCGTTAACCCTGATGAACGGAGCGGAAGGAGAAGAATTGCGAGAAGCGTAAGGGTGGCTCAAGACACCCTCGTGGGTTGAGGCTTATTCATGCAGTGTTTTACTGGACCATACAAGCACCTTACCGCTACAAATAACAACGGATAACTAACTCCCAAATCCGTGATTCGCAAGCAAATAATTGTGCTAACGCCAGGTCGGTAGGACGCGTCTGTCCTGAGCGCGCCGGGGCTTACATCTCTCTCATTAACGCGACGCGCTGAGGACAGACGCGCCCTACCACGTCGGGGATTCGCAGGACAGCTAGGCGGGGACCGCCGCGGCTGCCGCATTCCGCCGAGCCATGATCGCGTTGACAATCTTCTGGGCCAGCTCCGGGTTTTCCGCCAGGGCCTTCTGCGCGGCATCCTTGCCCTGGCCAATCAGCTCGCCTTCGAACTGCAGCCAGGCGCCTTTCTTCTCCACCGCACCATTGTCGATGCCGACATCCAGGATGCTGCCTTCCTTGTTGATGCCGTGGTTGTAGATGATGTCGAACTCCGCCTCGGCAAAGGGCGGCGCGACCTTGTTCTTCACAATCTTCACCTTCACGTGGTTGCCCACCGCATTGCCGGCGGCGTCCTTGAGCGTGTCCTTGCGGCGAATGTCTATGCGGACGCTGGCGTAAAACTTCAAGGCCTTGCCACCCGACGTGGTTTCGGGGTTGCCAAACATGACACCAACTTTCTCGCGCATCTGGTTGGTGAAGACGCACGTGGTCTTGGCCTTGGCGAGGATGGCCGTGAGCTTCCGCAGCGCCTGGCTCATCAGCCGCGCCTGCATGCCCATGGTCGCCATGCCCATCTCTCCCTCCAGTTCCGCCTTGGGCACCAGTGCGGCCACGGAGTCGATGACGATCACATCAAGCGCGTTCGAGCGGGCGAGCATCTCGCAAATGGACAGCGCTTCCTCGCCGCTGTCCGGCTGCGACACCAGCAAGTCATCCAGGTTTACTCCCAGCTTCTTGGCGTATCCCGGGTCGAGGGCGTGTTCGGCGTCGATGAAAGCGGCCAGCCCGCCGGTCTTTTGGGCGTTGGCGATCACATGCAGCATCAGCGTGGTCTTACCAGAGGATTCCGGGCCGAATATCTCGACTACGCGGCCCCGAGGGATTCCGCCGACGCCCAGCGCCAGGTCCATCGCCAGCGAGCCCGTGGGGATGACCTCGATTTGTCGGAGCGCGCGCGCGGCGCCCAGGCGCATGATGCTGCCGTCGCCGTAGGCCTTGGTAATGGAGGAAATGGCGGCATCGAGATCCCGCTGGCGCGTGGCGGACACTTTGGCGGCTTCAGCCGCTTTCGGATCGGCAGAAGCCGGCTTCTCAACAGTCTTTTCAGCAGTCTTGGGAGGCATATTCGTATTCAAATGTGGAACCTTAGTTAATAACGACGCGCCATGCTACCGGGTCTCGTGTGGGCAGTCAAACACCGCTTGGGCTTTGGAAAGGAATTTGTTGCGCCCCCTCAAACTCAACTCACACCAAGCGGGCGCCCAGACTCATTTAGCGGCGAGGAACCCCCGCGGCAACAACTTGTGCACTGCGGCGACAATCAGCTCCTCCGTTCCCTCGGTCAGCCGAGTCGGGCGGTCGTAGAAGATCATCGCCCCGCCACCCTCGTAGCCACCTTCTCGCCAGATCCGCTTCGAGGGAATGTAACATGGCACGTCATTCGCATAGGCGTTCACCCAGAGCCGCTTCGCATCATACTCCTGCTTCAGGCGCAACGAGTAGTCCACCACCACTTCGCCCGGCAGGAACACCATTGCCAGCTCGCTGCCGAAGTTCCAGGTCTGGAGCAGATACGGAAGCTCGGTCGGCAGCTTCTCCCCGCGTTCGAGCCGGCGTAGATTGAGCTTCGCGTGGTATGCAATCCAATGGTCGCTTGATTGCGCGCGCGCCGTCCACGCCTCACGCGAGGGCAGGGTGTCATAGGGCAACGTGATTTGTTTGGTCCGGCAGACCAGCTTCTGGTGCAGTGACGTCAGGGGCTGCTGCAACAGTTCGTTGACGGCGTCGCAGATCGCGGTGCCGTTCTGCTTGGCGAAGTCGAGGTTGCCGCGCGGGTTCGGATTGGCGTCCCCGCCGCAGCCAAGGGCCACGAACACTACGGCCCCCGGATGATCCCGTTCAAGATACTCCCGCGCGTAGCCGGCCCAGTCACCGCAGATGTGGTTAGGCTTGTCGGCCAGCGTGGTGCAGTGACACGCGTAACTGACTAACAGCGCACGCACTATCCCGGTCTTGTCTCGCGCAACTAGCACGGGCAAGTCCTGGTCTGCGGGGCCGCCCTTGGTCCGGCGGTTAGCGGCGAAGCCGGCCTTGGTTTGGCCCCAGGCCAGCGTAGCCGGCTGGCGGTCTTTGAGTGCGGCGAGTGCCGCCTGCTCCAACTTATCCGTCAGTTCGCGCGTGTAGCGGTCAATCCTCTCCTGCTGGTCGGGCGGAATGTCCGCGCCGAATAAATTCGGGCACACGCCGCTCAACATCGGCGCTGTATGCGCGTGCGTGGAACACAGGGTGAAGCGTTCGTTGTGCAGGCTAGCCTTTCTCGCCAACCGGGCGGCCACCTCCTCACGCATGTAGGCCGGCACAGCGACGTTGTCCACGGTGATCAGGATCGCCAGGCTCTTCTTGGTATCACCAATCGCCAGCGCCTGTGCAAAGATGTGCTGGTCAATGCCCTCGGACTCCTTCTGCCGCGCCCCATAACCGCTCAGACGAATGGGGTAGTCCGGCGTGATGTCCACCTGCGCAGCCCCAATCGCGTAGAAGGTCTCTTTGGCTGCCAGCGCCGGCCACGCGCAGCAGAGCACCAGCAATGCAGATATCAAGAAGCGTGGCATGGGATTGGTCGGATCACCTGCCACCGACCGTCACCACCCGCCCGGTCTTTACGGACTTCGCCTCCGCCTCGCATATCTCCACCGCGCTCAGCCCGTCCTGAGCAGTCACGATCTTTGGCGCCTTGCCGCTTTGGATCGCCTCGATCATGTACCGGATTTCTTCGCCATAGCCGTCCGAGCCGGCAGGCTTGACGACGCGCCGCCCTTTGCCTTGCTCAGTCACCACCAAAGCCTCCGCGCCGCGGGCCATGTCGTAATCCAGCGTCGCTCGTTCGCACTGCACCGTGTAGGACATGCTGAAGTTGCCAGTCAGCAACCAACTGCCTTCCGCATACACCGCCGGTCCGCCCGGGTAAATATATTGGGTGACCACGTGATCCACTGAATCCCCTGCGCGCGTCACGCCCGTGGAGAACACGTTGGCCGGCCGGCCAAAGAGGAACTGCACAAAGTCCGTGTCGTGGATATGCAGGTCGAACAGAGCGCCCCCAGACGCATTCCCGCTCGCATACGTGCCCAGGCCCCAGGCCGGCATGGGCGACATCCGCCGAAACCGCGCCGCCTGTACTTTGCCGTAGGGCTCGTCCTCCACCACCTGCTTGAGGCAGGACCATCCCGGCCAAAACCGCATGCACATCGCCGGCATGAAGAAGCCAGGCGCTGCTTGTGCGGCCTGCACAATCTTACGTGCCCGGGACGAGCTGATGGCCAGCGGTTTCTCGCACAGCACGTGCTTGCCCGCCTTGAGGGCTGCAATCGACTGCTCCAGATGCAGCGGCGTCGGCACGCACAAATCCACCAGGTCCACTTCGGGGTCGGCGAGCACTTCGTCCAGCGCCCGATAAACTCTCACTGCCCGGCCCAGGTCGAGGTCGCCAGAGCCAGAGATGTTACCCATCACGCCCGCGAGCACGCCGTTGACCGGCAAGCGCACGGAGTCGCACACCGCCACCACCTTTGCCGCCTTGAGCTGCTGGTAGGCCTTGATATGGGTCACCCCCATGAACCCAAGCCCCACCACTGCTACATTCACTTTCCGAACCGGTTTCCGAGCTGCCTTATTCGTCATAGCTGTTTTGACCGCGTTAACTCATTTCACTCAATTAACTCAATGCCCCATCCGCGCCACCATCTCTTTCGCCGTCCGGATGTCCGCCACCCTCTGGGTGCCAGCCTCGCGTTCGACGACCAAGTCCCCGGTGTAATTCAACTCCTGCAACGTCGTAAAGAACGCCGGCCAATCCACCTCGCCCGTGCCTGCAGCGACCTCGTCGCCCCACGTCCCAGACACTTTCGTGCGCCGCGCGTCCTTGATATGCACCTGGCGTATCCATGGTCCCAGCACCCGCAATGCCGCGATCGGGTTGCCCTTATCGTAAAGGATCATATTGGCGGGATCGAAGTTCACGCCCACGTTCGGGCGCTTGAGCTTCTGCAAGAGCCGGACCAACACGGGCGCCGTCTCCTGCCCCGTCTCCAATCCCACCGCAACATTGGCGGCCCGGAACACATCCGCCGTCTCGGCCAGCCGCCGCAGCATCTTGTTAAAAGCCGGGTCCGTCGCCTCGTGCGGCAGAAAACCCGCGTGGAAGGTGACCAGCTTCAACCCGAGTTGCTGCGCCAGCGCGGCGGTGGCCAGGATATTGGTCCAATTCTGTTCCCAGGTTGCATCGGGCGCCAGGCCGCCGGTTACCCGGATCGTCGCCAGCGTCGAGTAATCCTCCCCCACGCAGCCGAACATCCCCGACACCGTCGTGATACCCTTCTGGCGAAATAAGGCCGCCGTTTCTCCCCACACTCCCAGGGCGTTGCGCAGCGGATCGAGCGCAAGCTGAACGCGCCGGACGCCCGTGCTCTCCAATTTGGCCGCCAGCTCCGCCGGGCTCGCCGGCTGCAACGACCAACTGCACACCGCCAACCGCTCAGTCAGAGTATTGTTCTTCATGCTTATGTTGTTTGACCCATCACCCATCGCCGATCGCCAATAGCCAATCCCGCCCTAAAACTGATCTTCCTTCTCCTTAAACAGCAGGTTGAACGTCGTCAGCGACCCGTAACAACGCGTGATGTATTGCTGCATGTCCACCTTCTCGCCATCCGTGAGCTGTGCGTGCGCGTTGATCTTCTGTTCCAGCACCCGCAGGTTATTCCGGATCATCACCACCTTGTGGAAGAATATATCCAGCGGCACCTCTTTGGTTTGCAGGGTCGGGTCCGCGGGATGCAGCACCGCCCGTCCCTTGTGCCACCGGACGCCGAGCAACTCCACCACCGACTCCGGTTTCTCCAACCCCAGCCGCTGAATCGTCGCCTCCACCGCTTGCTGGACCACCTGCGCCAGCGGCACCTCGAGCCCTCGGATGCTCGCCTGGGCTTCGGCCGGCTCTAGCCCGCTCGGCTCCGGCGCCACTGTCCGCCGCCCTTCATTGAAATGGATTTCTGCCGTCGCTTCAGAGATGGTCTTGACCTCCCCCACGCCATATTGCGGATGCCGCACTTTCATGCCGATATGCAAGGCTTCGATCTTCATGCGCTCAGTTTAACCACAGACGCCCCCGCAGGGGAATTGCGAAATCCAGACACCGGCGATAAGGACGGGGGCCAGTGAAAACGTAGCGCGGGCGTCTCGCCTGCGAGTTAGC
>CZKM01000125.1_pt1 | contig 11992 bp, 8 predicted proteins | sample 1122481 | NCBI WGS metagenome assembly CZKM01 (sample SAMEA3539301, study PRJEB10725) | soil metagenome | biome: tundra; feature: field; material: soil | place: USA | collected 2010-05 | depth 0.15 m | reverse complement strand
GTCCAGCGCGGCAGCATAGAACACAATCAACCCTCCCTCCGCATACCCGGCTACGCCGATCTTCGGGCTTCTGCTTCCCGCCTTCTGCTTTCTGCCTTCAAAGAAGTCCACCGCCGCCAATACTTTTTGCACCTCATACCCAATCACGTGCCGGCCAAGCGGGAAGGCCTGACGATAGATCCATTCGCGATGGGGCTGGTTGGTAAGGCGCTTGATCCGGGCGTTCCCCGACCACGTATCCTGCCGGTCGATCAACACCGGCACGAGGACCTCGCAGCCATGCTCGGCCAACCGCCGGGCGAACTGGCGTTCCGGCGCCAGGCCGGGCGCGAGGCCAGTGAGCATTTCCGGCGTTTGATCGGCATCGGGAACCGCTACAACGCAGGCGGCTGGCTGCCCTTTGGGTTCGAGCCATAAGCCTTCGGCAAACACCCCTTCAAAGACCGGCCAGCGCACGACTTGCACCGTAAAGGACTCCGTCTCCGCAATCTTTGCCGGACTGGCCGTGCTGCCCAGCAAGTCCAGCGCGGCGACCGGCAGCCGCGCGTCCACCGCGCCGATCATCCGGCGCAGCCGCTCGCGATTCGGCTCGACGGAAGTCTCGTAGGCTTGGATCGAGGAAAAGTCACGCTGCCAGTACTGCTGCCGTTCTCCGATGGAACGTTTGGTTTCGCGCGTGAGAAACACGTCGATGCCCGCCACCATTTGGGTGGAGAGATCGCCCGGGAGAGTCAGTGGCTGGGTGTCGGGCAGGGCTTCCCGCGCCAGGCTGGCGCAGCAAGCCCAAAGCGGAATCAACCAGAACAATCGCACTCTCATTGGAGCAGCCGCACGGCAAGAGTCATACTCGCCCATCGGACGCCCCGGGGCCAGTCAAAGCTCTTTCGGCCTATTGAAGAAGGGCAGCTTGACGGTCTTGCGAAAGATCCCAAGGAGCGATTTCTTTTTCCGTTTCTCCCCGCCGATCGGCTCGCACGGGTGGCTGCAGAGCGGGCAGAATTTCAACAACTTCCCGCCGCGCCGTCGCAACCGGCGCACGCAGGCGTCGCAGAGGACTTCCTTGCAATGGGTGCACTGATGCGTCGCGCGCGCTCTGGGATGCCGGGGGCAAATCAGGGAGCCATCGGACATGACCACGGGCGGCGCCGGGCGGGGCACGTCGAACTTGGGTATGGCGATGGTGACCTCGGTCGTCTCGACCAGCAGTTCGACTTCTCCCAGGTGAACCGTCTGGCCGGCCGAAAGTCTGGCCTCCTCGATTCGCTCGCCGCCCACGAAAGTCCCATTGGACGACGCGCAGTCGCGCACGATGACCCCTTCGTTGGAGAGCACGATTTCGCAATGGCTGGCGGAGACCGTGGGATGCTCAATTGGAAAATCATTCTCCGGATCGCGCCCCAATCGGTTGACCCCCAGATTGAGTTCAATCACCCGGTTTGCAATCTCCGCGGACTTTATGATGAGCCTGGCCATTTGTGCTCCTTCCAGTTTTCATTCAGATACGGCCCCACGCGCGGAATGTCGATAATAATGTTCCGCTCACAAATCTAATTGCCCTGCGCGCCGGGCCTCTGGAACACTCTGTCGCATGAGACTGACATCTGCCGGCCGGAAAACCCTGCTCGTCCTGGCCGCCACACTTTTGCGCGCGGGCCTGTGCCCGGCTCAGGCAGGCGAAGTCCCCGCGACAGCCGGGTGGGCCGAAGTTGAGATCACGCCGCCCCTCGGCATTGCGCTGGGCGGTCGTGGCGGGGCGGAAACGCTCGCCAACCGCATCATCGACCCGCTCTACGCGCAAGTGCTGTATCTCAAGGATGGCAAGGGGACCGGGTTTGTCCTGTCCTCGTTCGATTTGATCGGCTTGCCGCATGACCTGAGCGACCGCATCCGCACCCGCATGGTCCACGAATTAGGAGTGGATTGGAACCTGGTGGTGCTGAACACCTCCCATACCCACAGCGGACCATATATGCTGCGCAGCCTCATGGCCGGAGTCGGCCCGCCACCGCAAATCGAGATCGATTACTTCAATTCGCTGGAAGAGAAAATGGTCGCCGCCACGCGCGCGGCAGCCAAGGCTTTACAGCCGGTGGAAGTGGAAGCGTTTCAGGGGAAGTCGCAGGTTGGCATCAACCGGCGGGGCAAGAATGAACAGGGCCGGCGCGCGATTCTTCCCGACCTCACGGGGCCTTTCGACGAAAAGGTCTGGATCATGCGCCTCACCCCGAAGGATGGCAGCCCGCCCGCAATAGTGTTCTCCTGCGCCTGTCATCCGGTGATTGTCTATGGTTACGCCCTTGCCGCACTCTCCGCCGACTTCCCTGGGGCGACCCGCAAACTCTTGCGCGAGTCCCTCGGCCCGAAGGCGCACGCGCAATTTGTGCAGGGTTTCGCCGGCAATATCCGCCCGCGCATCCTGGCGGACCCGGACAAGGGCCGTTTTCGAGCGTCCAAACCGGGTGACGTGGATCGGGTCGCGCGCGACCTGGCCGACGTAGTCCTGGCTGGGCTCAAGTCCCCCGGCGAGAAGCTCTCGCTGGACATCGCGGGAGCCGCCGATCGGCCATTCCTGCCACGGGACAAACCGCCGCCGCGCCAGCGTTACGACCAGATGCGGGCTGAGGCTCTCGCCAAGACCAACGCCTATCGTCTCGCCGTGAGCGATTACTGGCTCAAGCGGTACGAGACAGGCGAAGGCTTTGCGCGCGGCGACGCGTGGTCGTTGGGCCTGATTCGTTTGGCCGCAAACCAGTGGGTTGTGCATTCGGGCGGCGAACCCTGCATCGAGTGGCGGGCAAAGATCGCCAAGTGGCTCTCGCCGTTAAACATTGTCCCCTGGGGCTACTGCCAGGAAGCGAAGTCCTATTTGCCGACGGAATCGATGCTGGCGGAAGGGGGCTATGAGGTGCTGGAATCCAATCAAGGGCGCGAGAGCACGCCGGCGCCGTTCGCGCCTGGAATTGAACAGGCCATGCGTGAGAGCCTGCAGCGACAGTTAGCCTTCATTCGGGCGAAGACGAAGTGACATTGCCCGGTGCCTGCCCGGATAATCCTCACTCCGGCGGAAACACCAACAGCGAGCCGCGTGAGGGCACGCGGCCTGCAAACGCCCACCTTCGCCCCTGTAGGCCGCGTGCCCTCACGCGGCGCGGAGTGTCACATATCCGCGCTTGTGCCCCTGCGGCTATTTGCCGGGAGCAGGCGGAATCGCATGTTTTTCTTCGTTAATCCCTTCTCTTGAAGCTTGAGTCCCCCCCTCCATCAAAATATACCCCAGCGCCACCAAGGTAATGCCTAGCAGGATGATAAACCACCAAGGGGTGGTGGAGCGCTTGTGCATCCCACTTCCGGAGTGCGACCGGTGAGGGTGCCGCTCCGACGGCTCGTTTTCCCTCGCGGTTCCCTGCCCATTGACCGCGCGCTGGCTGGCTGGGCGGAGCTCAAAAGGGAGTTTGACTTTCGGTTTCCGGCCCTGATGCAAGTCATCCATTAACCCACCAGCTTGTGCCGGATCGAGGCCGCGCGAAGCCAAAGACGCGAGGATTTCGGTGTCGGTTTGGCCAGAGGCCATCATCCCCATGGCTAAATCCACGTCCGATGACACAATCTCATGAATCATAACTGACAGTTCATAACCGCTCGCCCGCGCGGCAATTCAACTTTAACGCGGCGGCATTTCACCTGACGGTGCTGCGGCTATACTCGCATAGAATATACCCACCCGGCCCGGCCTTCCGCAAGTCAGGCTGAGCGTCCGTCGCCGTGTAAGGGATTCCCTGACAGACGAAACCGGCTCCCCGCCCGAGGTTTGCCGCGCGCGCTTCGGCGGATCTTGTGCTAAGATACACCGTACCACGGACAACAATAAACGGAGTATGACGCGTGAATGCACTAGCTGAAAAACAATGTGTCCCTTGCAAAGGCGGGGTGCCGCCGTTGAAAGGAGACGGCCTGGCGAAACTGGCCGGCGAATTGGGCGGCCGCTGGCAGGTGGTGGCCGAGCATCACTTGCAGAAGGAATACAAGTTCAAGGACTTCCGCGAGGCCCTCGCCTTCACGAACAAAGTAGGCGCGCTGGCCGAAGCGCAGCAACACCACCCGGACATCTACCTCGCCTGGGGCAAGGTGAAACTCACCGTTTGGACCCACAAGATTGACGGCCTGACGGAAAGCGACTTTGTAATGGCAGCCAAGTCGGACAAGCTGTTGGCACAATAAGCCGTTGCCATTAACAACTATAATGTAACATGGCAGTGTCTAACTGTCCCGTTAGTGGACAATAGCGCAATAATAGCCCGGTTGCCCCAACCCCAGCGTGCCCGACTGACGACTGGCCAGGAGGGAATTTGAGGGGAGTTCTTCTCATTCATGTGAAAAACCAAGGCAAACAGGTGGTCAAAAAGATTCACTTGGGGATCCCATTCTCCGGATCCACATCGGACCCACACCGGACCAACACCGTATCCCCTCCATACCCTCGCGCTTGGGGGTGGCTGGGTGGGGAGAGGATTCTCAGGATTGAGAAGAGTGTTGGTGAAGGACAATTTGCTATCAACACGCCAGAGCCTCATTTTAGGCTACAAAAGTGTCCAGTATTAGCCATGTTTATTCAATGGCATTGGAAAGCCATTCCTCTGGAGGGTAGCCTTGCAGTTCCGTGGCCACCGGCCAGCGACGCCTCTGGCTGCGTTTCAGTCCTCCGGAGAGGCTGGCTTATCTGCGTCTATCTGTGTCCATCTGTGGTCAAACTGCGGGTTCTTTGCGAAGGCGTATTCTTCGACGACCCGCCCGCCTATCAGGTGTTCCTGGATAATGCGCTCCAGCACCTGAGGCGCGCACGAGTGATACCATACCGCCTCCGGATACACGACCGCGATGGGTCCCTGCATGCAGACGCGCAGGCAGTTGACTTTGCTCCGATAGACCAGCGGCTCGGGTCCGGCCAGCTTCAATTCCTTGAGCCGCCGCTTCAAATACTCCCATGACTCCAGGCCGTTCTGTTTTGGCGCGCACTTCGGCTCGGTTTGGTCGGCGCATAGGAAAATGTGCCGCCGGTATTTGTCCAGACCCAGAGATTTCGCAACAGCTTCCAGTTCACTCGACATAGTTGAAGTTCCTAAGGGCCAAGGTAAGCGCCCACACGAATGCGGGCAAGCGGCAGTTCAGAACCCAAACTTTGCTCTTTGAACTTAGGGCTCGCTTGCCTATAACCAGCGGGTGTCCGGGCTGTTCTCACAACCGATTAATGCGAACACGCGCATTTGCGCCGTGTACGGCCATCCCGTCAGGCACTCGGCCTCGCCCGCCATGCAAAATGCCGGCATCGCCGCGCTCGGGCTCGACTGGCGCTACCTGGCGTTCGACGTGGACCCCGAAAACCTCCGCGCGGCCATCCAGGGCGCCAAGGCAATGAACTTCGTGGGGCTCAATCTCACCGTGCCGCACAAGCTGCTGGCGGTGAACATGGTGGATGTGCTCGATGAATCGGCCAAAGCCTGGGGCGCGGTGAACACTATCCGCTTCGAGGGCCGGGATAAGCCTGGCGCATGGCAGCCGCTGCGGGAGTTCGCGAAGGTTCCGCGTGAGACCCGCTCGCACGGGTTCAACACCGATGCCGACGCGATCACCCGCGCGCTGCGCGAGGATCTGGGATTGGAACCACGCGGCGCGAAGATTCTGCTGCTCGGGGCCGGGGGGGCGGGGCGAACCGCTGCGCTTAAGCTCGCCGCGGACGGCGTCTCAGAGCTATGGCTGGTCAACCGTACGCGCAGCAAGGCTGAATCCGTCGCAAAGGAAATCCACGAGCGCTGTCCGGCGGTGAAGGTGACGATGGGCTATCCCGCGAGGCCAATTGATCTGGTCTTGAACGCGACGTCGCTGGGCCTGAAGCCGAATGATCCGCTGCCCTTTGACGAGAAGCAGTTTGCACTGCGGCAGGCAGCCGCGGTGTATGACATGATTTACCGCCCGGCTGAAACCGCCTTGCTCGGGACCGCCAGGACCGCGGGCTGCCGCATCGCCAATGGCCTCGGCATGTTGCTATATCAGGGCGCCAAGGCTTTGGAGTTGTGGACCGGCCAGGCAGCACCGTTGGAAGTTATGCGCCGGGCGCTGGAACAGAATGTCTATGGCTGATTAACCCCGCATGTTCTCCGCGACCTTTGACCCACGAATCTGGGCGGCCATTCCATTCCACTTCTGGTCCGTGGCGTTCTTTGTGCTTGGCTCCATAGTTGGGAGCTTCCTCAACGTATGCATTCACCGGATGCCTTTGGGAGAAAGCATCGTCTCACCCCCCTCCCATTGTCCGCATTGCAAATACTCCATCCCGTGGTATCTGAACGTGCCGCTCGTCACCTGGCTGTATCTGCGCCGGAAATGCCGCAACTGCGGAGCGCCCATCTCCATCCGCTATTTCCTGGTCGAGCTGCTAACGGCCGTGACCTTTATGAGCTGCTGGCTGGCGTTCGGGAGCCAGTCCATCTGGCTCGCGCTGGTTTATGCCGTGTTCCTGGCCGGCTTGATTACCGCTACATTCATCGACTTCGAGCACTTCATTATCCCTGATGAAATTACCGTCGGCGGGATGGCGCTCGGATTCGTTTGCTCGTTTCTGCTGCCAAGCCTTCACGGGGAGGCCGTGGCCGGCTCGCTGCGACAAAGCGCCATCGGCATCGTGGCGGGCGCCGGAATCATCTACTCCATCCTACGCCTGGGGAAACTGCTGTTCGGCCGCCAGAAAGTGGCGCTGCCCGCCGAGACGAAGATCATCTTCAGCGAGACCGCAGTGCATTTGCCGGACAAGGAGATTCCCTTCGAAGACCTCTTCTATCGCCAGTCCGACGTAATCACCCTGCATGCTCGCACCCTGGAACTCGTTGACCGCTGCTACCAGGATGTGCGGGTGCGGCTCAGCCCGGCCACATTGTGGATCGGCGAGGAGGAGTTCAACCCGGAGGAGGTGCCCTACTTGGAGGCGGTGAGCGCTGAGATCGTGTTCCCGCGGGAAGCTATGGGCCTCGGGGATGTGAAGTTCATGGCGGCCATCGGAGCGTTCCTCGGGTGGCAGGGGGTGGTGTTCTCCCTGATGGTCAGTTCCATGATCGGCTCGGTGACTGGCGTCGCCTTAATCCTGCTCCGCAAGCGCGAGTGGTCCTCGCGCCTGCCTTACGGACCCTACATTGCGCTCGCCGCTGCGAGCTGGGTGTTTGGCGGCAAACGCCTAGTCCACTGGTGGTTTGGGATGTGAACCGCGTCAGTTGAGTTGCAGACGGTAATAGTGGGCCGGCCCGTTGGTTGTGGACGCGGTAAACAACCATTGTTGGTTGCTAAGGAACGGAGCGCCGAGCACCGGCAGCCAGTTCGCCGGGGGCGTCAGATTTGTCGCGCTGTACACCGAAGTGAAATTGGTGTTCAGGCTCCCAGGCCATCTCAGACTGATGGAAGCCGCAGCGAGCGATGCGGCGAGGCGAATGGTGCTGGGGTCCAGCAGGATCGTGCCGGCGCTGTTGTGGCTGAATGGGCCTTCAATGCCGGCATTGTTGATGGCGCTGACGTGGGCGTAAAGGGTCTGGCCGTAAGCGCTGGCCGCGGCGACGGTGGTGCCGGCAATGGTGAGGTTGAGGACGTTTGAGCCGCCGGGCGAGGTGCCCACCTCGACATGGTAAGCGGTGATGCCGCCGTCCGGGTCAACCAGCGCCGGCCAAATGAAGCTGGCATTGGTGCCGGTAGCATAAGGTTTGGGAGTGGAGGGAGCCGCCGGAGCCGCCGGCGGGGTGACATCGTAGAGCTTGAGGTACTGCGCCTCGAATGGGGCAGTGCTCCAGGTGCTGTCGGCGGCGGGGACGGGGTTAAGCGCTACGAAGACGCCGTTGGCCAGGACGTTACTCCCGGCAACGCCCGCGCCCCAGAGCCAGTAGTTGCGCCGGTTCGGATCAATGGCGGTATAGGCGGCGATGTTCCGGACGTTGTAGGTCCGGCTGGCCTTTATGCCGAAGAGGTTGGCGCTGTTCTGCGTGATGTTCACGTTGAACGTGCCTTGCTGCGGGCTATTCCGATCGAGGGTAGCGAAGGCGAAGACCACGTCGTAGAGATTGGGTGAGCCGTTGGGTTGCTCATACTTGGCGACGGAGAAGATGCCGGGCTGGGGGTTGCCGTTGCTGGTCTGGTTGAGGTAATAGCGGTTGGAGCTCCGGAGGGCGGCGCTGAAACTGCGGGCCTGGTTGATGGCGGCATAGACCGGCCAGAGCTGGTCGAGGCCATAATTGCGATTGGTGGGTGCGAAGATCGGCCGCAATGAATTGTAGTCCATGAACTGAGGAATCATCTTCCCGAAGTTCACTTGGTAACGGTCGAAGCCGAATGCGGTCGAGATTCCCAATTCCTCTCCGTAAAAGATCATTGGCGCGCCGTCAATCGCACCGCAGGCCGCGTGGCGAATGAGCGCCTGATAGGGATCGGCATAGGTTTGCTCGTCGTGCGAGGTGGTGTTGAGCAGGACCAACCCCTGGCCATAGGCGTTGCGGCGTTTATCAAACAGATTGCGGTAATCGCTCGCGGTGGCGGCGGCCTGGAGATCGAACACTATGTTCTCATTCAAGATGTCGAAGTGGCGGTTGGAGCGATAGGTAACCGTGCCGCCGTCCAACGACTCGCTCATGAAGACGAAATCCCACTTCCGGCTGCGGACCTTGTTGATGATGTATTCCCAGCACTGCGGCGGCAGTCCCTGGCCGAAGTCGGCGCGCAGGCCATCGATGCCCCGGAAGGTTTGATTGGCCGGCGTGTTAGTCGGACAACCCGTCCGGTCGAGCCAGTAAAGGAGGCAATCCGAGAAATACCGCCAGACACTGCGCGTGACGCCATCGAAGTGGCCGTTGCCGGTGCCGGAACCGCTTTCGCTGCCGATCGAGTAATCGAACCAGTCGCCCTCACTGAGGTAATCGCCTTGCTGAGCCGAGTTGGGGACGAGCGCCGCATAGCGGCCAAAGAAGATGTCATGCACATCCGGCCACTTGCCAAAGTCGTAGCGGTCAGGCGCCAGGGCGATGTTGGCCGCGCCGGAGGCACGCATGTCGTAGGCGTCGGTGCGGGAGTAAACGCGGGCCTCCGAATTGCGGATTTCGTCGGTCGGCACGGCATTGCTGGAGAAATAATAAATGCCGCTCGCGTCGAGCTCGCAGTCGTAGGCGGTATGATTGAAAGCGGCATCGAGCATGACGTTGATGCCCGCCGCGTCGGCAGCGGCGACGAAGTTGGTGAACTCCGTCATAGCGGTGCCGCGGGTATTGGCCTTGCTCAACAGAGGGTTCACCTGAAAGAAATTCTTCACCGAATACGGGCTGCCGACCGCGTAGGGCAGCCCCGTGTTGGGGTCGGTCTGGCGCCCGTCAATCCCGATGGGGTGAATTGGCTGGAACCAAAGCCAGTTGATGCCGAGGTTCTGGGCATAGGCCAGGTTGAAGCGATTGGTCACGGCGTCATAAGACCGGGAACCCGGGCCGTTGTAGAGGTCGGTGAAAGTGCTGCGCTGGTAATCCTGCGTGCCCTGAGAGTCGATGTTCATTGCGTTGAGCTCATAGAGGACGATATTGCGGACCTTGGCGGGCGAAACCACGATGGCATGGTCACGCCGCCCATTGCTCGAATACCAGATCCAGTTCGTATTGCCCGACACTTTGTAGCGCGCGGTCAAACGATACGCGCCGGTCTTTTGCGCATTGAGCGTCAGCGTATATTGGCCGGGTTGGCCGCTGGCGGTCATGGTATAGGCCTTGTAGTAATTGCTGTCGTCGCCGGCAACGAGCAGGTTACCGTCCGGCGCCACAATACCGTCCTCGATGCCCTCGCCGTTTGCATCCTGCGCGGCGCGGTCGCGGCGGTTAAGATTGGAGAAGACTTCGACGGCGGTCAGGCTCGGCTGGTTGGGTGAAAACAGGATGCTCAGCGGGATTGAATCGCCCGCCACCTCGTCCACGAAAACGTGCGTGGTGGTGTAATCGGCGTTGACGCCGTTGACGGTAAGCGCGGGGTCGCCGTTGGTGCCCATGGCGAAGCTGAAGACATTGTTGGGCGTGCCGGCGTCGTACTCGGCGAACTTCTCCTCGTTGTTGCTGCTGTGCCAAGCGCTGATCTTGTAATTAATAGTGGTGAAGGTCGGGAGATTGCTGACGGTGCCGCTCCACCACATGGTGTCGCCGGCAATGCTGGGGTCGGTGTCCGGATGATCGTAAACGAGTGGCGCAGCCTGCGCCGTTCCGTTGCCGACGCCGAGTCCGCCGGTCGGCGTGGAGCCGTCGGTCGTGTAGTAAATCCGGGCATTGTTCACCCAGTGGGAGGCGGCGCTGTCGTCTTTGCCAAGGTAGCCGATCTTGACCCAGAAGGTGACGCTCGCATGGCTGGGATCGGTGCCGGCATTGATGACGCGGTTGTTGCCATGGTAAATCCAGGCGGCGCGGTTGCGGATGGTGAAGGGGCTTGCGGCGGCGGCAGATTGGGTGGCGGTCGTTGTGCCGCCGCCGTCACCGCCGTAGAGGTAAGTGTTTGCAACGCCATTCACTCCGTCAAACGTGAGATAAAGGTAGTACTGAATAACCTCATTCGTGCCGATGCTGCTGCTACTGAAAGCGGCCCGCCAATACTGATTGTTCGTGCTCGGCCCGCCATTAAGATAAAACTGCAAGTTGGTGCTGTTCCAAGTGCCTTGCATGGCGCCTTTGTAATAAAGCGTGCCGCCGGTCTGGTTCGCTGTGCCATAGGAATTGTTGTATTTCTGAATGCCGCTATAGACCGTCACGGTCATGCTGGTCCCGATCTCGAACTCCGGATTGCGCATGTTAAACCCGAGGTCGTTGGTGTTGTCGGGAATGTGCCAGGCATTGGCGAGCACGCCAAAACACTGGTGGCTGCTGCCCAGGCAGAGTGCCAGGCAGGCAAGGAGGATCAGTCCGGGGTGACGTTTCATAGGGTTTAGGTCCGCTAGTCAGCTAACGCTTCAAGTCGGCTCCGGCTTACGGCAGCACCTGTATGCGATAGAGCCTGATCGTCGCATCGGGCGCCAAGTCGAACCAATGGGTAACCGTGTTGCTCGCGTCGGCCATCACGACCGCATCGGGAATCGGCGCCATGGGATAATTGACTTTGGTCGTGGCGAGCACCTGGTAAGTCTTATTGGGCACGCTGGACCAAACGAGCTCAACCGGGTTGCCGGACACCAGGTCAGTAATGCGCAAATAGGAATTGGGATCATATGGGTTGGTGCCTGCTAAGATCTCCATCCAATTCGGCACCCCATCGCCATCCGAATCCGTAGGGTCGCCAATCCGCGCGACGGCGACCGTGCGCGTAGCACTCAAGGTAATGCCGTTGGTGTAAACGACCTGGATAACATTGCTTCCGGAGATCGCGTTTGCCCAGATGTAAAGCAGATTGCGCATCCCGGGACACCCCGCCACCGAGCCGGGAGGGCGGAAGATGTAGCCCGACCTCGGTTGAAGAACCCCATTGACGTAAATGCTGAACAGGGTCGCATCGTTGGTCGTCAACGTGGGCGTGAAGCAGGTCTGGATGGTATAAGTGCTGTTCGAGTTCAGGATCAGGACCGAACCGTCCGGCGCCGGGGTTCCAATTTGAAGCACGGTGGCCGGGGCAGCCGCATGGACGGTGCGGGTCAACGTCGTGAAGCGGTTGGTATAGACTCTCGCAGACGGGTCCTTGAGCTGGACGGTGATTGTCGCGGTCCCGCTGCTCGCGACGGGGCTGTAGGTGAACCGGTACTCCTGGGAATAGGCAGGGTATTGCTGGCTCACCGTTGGATCCGGCGAGACCGGGGAGGCCACGCCGCAGGTCTGGCCATTGCTATCCGTAACGCAGTAATCGACCTCGGTAACCGAACTGTCGGCGCGCACGACCACTGTGTAACTGGTGTTCGTGATGGTGCTGCCGTCAGTGGTCGGATAGGCAATGATCCCCGTCGGCAACTGGCCGGCGTAAT
>CZKM01000333.1_pt1 | contig 12003 bp, 3 predicted proteins | sample 1122481 | NCBI WGS metagenome assembly CZKM01 (sample SAMEA3539301, study PRJEB10725) | soil metagenome | biome: tundra; feature: field; material: soil | place: USA | collected 2010-05 | depth 0.15 m | reverse complement strand
CGGACAGCGTAAGGAACGCAACGCGGACCAGATGGCCAAGGCTGGGCCGCTGGGGCTGGACTACCCGGCGACCCAGGTTGGTGTCGTCGGCAACATCAAGGTCCTTTACGACCCAGCCCTCGGGGCGCAAGGATTGGCGCTCGCCAACCAGATGTTGCACGCCGTTAGCGGCCCGTACAACGACATGCAGACAGATTTTGGCGTTGCCGGCGGCGCGACCACGGTGGTCATTGCGCCATTGAGCGGGAACAATGACGGCTCGGGCGGGGCGTACCACCGCGGCTGTGACTTCACGTCGGGCGGCGTCCTGTACCTGGACGCGACCTTCGCCAGCACGTCGGTCAACCCGCTGAACCTCGAGGTGGCCCTGTATGTGGCCGAACTCTCCGAGGCGTTTATGGGAACTCAGGGCAAGGGATGGGGCTGTGGCTTCTCCAACGGGGAGGCGCTGTCGCGCTTCCTGGCCGAGCAGGAGACGCCGGATGGCACGCTCAACGCATTCGTGACCGGCCCGGCCTGGGATAAGGCCGGACGTCCAGATTGGGTCAGCAAGACGGAAAACACCGATCGAGACTCCGTCAGCACTGGCTGCGGTATTATATATATCTATTGGCTGCGCTCGCTTGGCTTCACGATCCCACAGATCGTCCACGCCGGTGGCGCCACTCTAGCGGCCAACTACAAGACCTTAACCGGTAAGACGACCGCCTATGCGGATCTGCTTACCGGGCTGGCCGGTGTGACGGTCACTTCGGACGATCCGTTCAACAGCCAGGCTTCCACGGTTGCGTGCAATTCCGATGGTCGCCTGGAAGTCTTCGGCGTTGGCACTGACAACGCGCTCTGGCACCTCTGGCAGGCGGCCCCCCACGCGGGACCTTGGTCAAGTTGGTCGTCGCTCGGCGGCGGCATTATCAGCTTCCCGGCAGTGGCCCTCAACTCCGACGGACGTCTCGAGGTCTTTGTCCGAGGCACTGACAATGCGCTCTGGCACAACTGGCAGACAGCCCCCCACGCGGGGCCCTGGTCGGGCTGGGCATCGCTGGGCGGAGTCATCACCAGCAACCCGGCGGTGTTCGTCAACTCGGACGGCCGGCTGGAAGTCTTCGCCCGCGGCGCCGACAACGCGCTCTGGCATATGTGGCAGACAGCGCCGCATGCTGGACCGTGGTCTAGCTGGTCCTCGCTGGGCGGGATCATCACCAGCGACCCGAGCGTAGTTGACAACTCTGACGGGCGGCTGGAGGTCTTTGCGCGCGGAACCGATCGAGCGCTCTGGCACATTTGGCAGACGGCGCCACACGCAGGGCCGTGGTCCGGTTGGTCCTCCTTAGGCGGAATCATCACCAGCGAAGCACCTGTCGCACTCAACTCTGATGGACGGCTGGAGGTCTTTGTGCGCGGAACCGATCGAGCGCTCTGGCATATCTGGCAAGCGGCACCACATGCCGGACCTTGGTCCGCATGGTCCTCACTAGGCGGGATCATCACCAGCGGGTCGGCCGTGTTCGACAACTCTGACGGACGGCTGGAGGTCTTCGCCCGCGGCCTCGACAATGCTCTGTGGCACATCTGGCAGACGGCACCGCATGCCGGGCCGTGGTCCACTTGGAGCTCGCTGGGTGGGATAATCACCAGCAACCCGGCTGTGATCGACAACTCCGACGGAAGGCTGGAGGTCTTCGCCCGCGGCACCGACGACGCGCTCTGGCACATCTGGCAGGCAGCACCTCATGCCGGGCCGTGGTCCGCCTGGGCTTCTTTAGGGGGCATCCTCAAAGACGAGCCCGTGGTCGGCAAACCGCGCGTGGTGGCGGAGGCCGACAGTTTGCCACGGGCGGCCTAAACTGGTTTGAAAGTCGCGCTCTAAAAGCGCTCTAGTTTGGGAAAGTCAATAAAGTCGTTCGCCTGAGTTCAGGGGCGCCTGAACTCGGCGAACGCTACTTGTGGGTTTTTCGGGTTTGGGCCTCTTTGAGGAAGGGGGCACTTACAGCTCCGGCATTATTCTCCGTTAAAGCCGGCATTGGTCGGCCCTGTCATGTTGCGGGTGGCGCGATGGGCAGGCGGGGCGAGGCGGTTGTCCGCATGAGATCAATCTCCGCCGGGATCAGGCTGTAGGTTTGGTTGAGGAGGTCGCTGAGTACGCGCTCCAGTTTCAGCGCACCAGCGGAGAGGGCGCGTGCGGGTTCGATGAACTGTAGGGCAACTGATGCGAGTGATAATTCTATCTTGCATTTGGTCCGACTCCTGTGTAAAGTGACTAGTTGTTCCCAGTTTCAGGACGGAGAATATGAAAATTACCAATATGTTTACGCCCCACTCTTCCCTATCGCCACGATTGGCAAGACGGCTTGCGGTGACTGCGATGTTTGTGTTCGGTTGGCTCCCAAGTGTCGTTGAAAGCCGTGCTGCCACCTTGAGCTGGACCGGCGGCGGCGGCGCGAACGCCAACTGGAATAATAGCGCCAACTGGGGGGGCACGGGCACGCCGGGTAATGGCGACACCATCATTTTCCAAGGTCCCAAAGCCAATCTGGTGAACACGAACAACCTCGTGGGTCTGACCTTAAGCCAAATTCGATTTGAAGGCACCAGCGGAGGATTTGATATTCGTGGCAATGCTTTCACCTTGACAAACAATATCGAATGCACCAACGCAGCCGGGGCGAATTCGATCTCAAACAGCATCACGCTGGCCACCGCGGATCAGATCGTGGACGTCACCAGCACGTTGACGCTGGCTGGCACGCTAAGCGGCAGCGTCGGTCTGACCAAGACCGGAGCGGGGACGCTGCTTTACCAGGGCCCGGGCAGCAGCACCTACACCGGCTCGACGCGCGTCAACGCCGGCACGCTGCAGCTAAACGTTGGCGGAGTCAACGCTTTTGGCGGTCCATTGATCATCGGTGATGGCTCGGGCAGCGGCAGCCCAGTCGTCCGCTTGCTCCAGGGCACTGAAATACCCGATAACCAGCCGGTAACCGTCAACCTGGGCGGGCTGTTGGACTTGAACAATTTAAGCGACACCATCGGCCCATTGACGATCCAGGGCGCGACGGTTGCGACCGGGAGCGGGCAGTTGGCGCTGAACGGGGACTTGACTGTGCTGGGATCGGCCGTCACGCCGGTTATCACCGGCAACCTGAGATTCAATGGCGGCATGCGGGTGGTCAGCATTGCCGACGGCTCGGCGTTTTACGACCTGAACCTCTTTGCCAGCGTCAGCGATGCCGGGGGCGGCCTGCTGTTCACCAATGACGCGCCGTCGGCTACCTTCGCGCGTCTACTGGGCAACAACAGTTTCACCGGCCCGCTGATCATCGACAATATCACGCTAACAGCCGAAACACCTACGGCTTTAGGGGGAACGAGCGCGGGGACGACCGTGGGAAGCCATGGTCGGCTCTGGCTGTACAGCACCGGTATCACGAACGAGTCGCTTACGATGGCGGGTGGCGCCACGTTAGTCGGGCAGAATGACTGCACCTGGGCCGGGCCGATTCTGCTCAACGGCGACGTCACGATGGACTGTTATCCCACAGGCAGCACTTTGGACCTGGACGGCACGATCAGCGGCAGCGGCGGGATCAACAAAATTGATCAAGGCACGGTCCGCCTGTCCGGGACAAACGCGAACACCTATGGAGGCACTACCCTGGTGAGCGACGGCACCCTCGAACTGAACAAGGTTGGAACGATCGGCAGCGTTTATGCGGTTCCCGGCGCGATGGTGCTTTCCGGCGGCACAACCGCCCGGCTGCTCCAGCCCTGGCAACTCTACTCTCCGTTCAGGTCATTAGCGCTGACGCTGACGATGCAGACCAACAGCATATTCGATTTGAACGGGCACGATGAGTGGCTGGCACAAGTCAGTATGACCGGGGCGCAGATCACGGGCGGTGGGGGCGTGCTCTTTCTGAGCGGAGATGTTACCGTAGTCTCGAACACCATCGCCCAGTCGATGATCAGAGGCGACTTGGAGCTCTTCGCCTACGGCAGCTCGACCAATACCACCATAACGAATACTGGCCATTACTTTTCGGCCGATCTGGTCGTGAGCGCCAATATCAGCAGTTCGGGAGCTAACACGCTGTTTAAAGAGGGCGACGGGGAAGTGGAGTTAAGCGGCACCAACAACACCTATGCCGGCGCGACGATTATCAATGGGGGCGATCTCTGGGTGGATTATACGAATGGCCTCGGGAATACCACTCTGCCGGCCATCGTCAACAACGGCGCCACGCTGATCCTTAGAAACAACGTCGCGATCGGATTGAAGCCGCTCACTCTCAGTGGCAATGGCTATGCCTTCGGAGCCTTGGTCGCGGACGGCAATAATAGTTGGGCCGGCGACATCACCCTGGCCAGCAGCGCCACAATCAACTGTTTCTTCGCCGGGAATAATTTGACCCTCAGCGGGGCGATCAGCGGACCGGGCGCGCTCACCTTGAATGGAGCCGGGACGGTGACCCTGACCGGTTCGACCGCGAATACCTATGGAGGCATAACGCACGTGAGCGCCGGCACGCTGGCGCTGAACAAGACGCTGTTTGACCAGACGATTCCCCATGATCTGATCATCGACGGCACGGTGACGTACTTGAACAACAACCAGGTCCCCAACTCCGCAAATGTCACCATCAATGGCTTGCTGAATCTTAACAACTTCGTCGAGGGTCTAGGCACGATCAATGGCAATGGCAACATCACCTTCGGCACCGGGCTGCTCGATATGTATGACACCACCGATTGCATCTTCGGTGGAGGAATGAGTGGAACGGGCGTGACGGGCATCGAACAATTCGGAACGAGCAAAATCACCCTGAATGGCAACAACACATACACCGGGACCACCCGTGTGGCGAGTGGCGAACTGGTGATCAATGGCTTGCAGCCGCAAAGCGCGGTACGCGTGGATGCTGGCGCCACGCTGGGGGGCGCCGGGACCGTTGGCGCCATCGCCGCCAATGGCAGGATTTCCCCCGGAAACAGTCCCGGCATCCTTACGAGCAGTAATGTGATCTTCTCCGCCTCCGGCAACTTCACCGTGGAACTCACCGGCCCGAACCCCGGCGTCGGCGGCTATGATCAATTAAACGTCCGGGGCACCAACAACCTTGCCAACGCCACGCTCACGGTCCTCCCCCTCTTTACTACGCCAGTGGCCATCGGCCAACAGTTCATTATCCTCAACAACGACGGGGTGGATGCCATCACCGGCACCTTCAACGGGCTGCCGGAAGGGGCTGGAATCACGACCAACGGATTCAAGTTCAAGATCAGCTACCTGGGCAACACGGGCAACGACGTGGTGTTGACACTTACGAACGTGCCGCTGGCGCAGGCCGGTTCCTCCGTTAGCCTCGGCAACGGGAACGGCACGATTGATCCCAACGAATGCGACTACCTGAGCGTCGTAATTACGAACCAAACCGGCACCCCCATAACCGGCGTTTCAGCCACGCTGTTGAGCACGACGCCCAATGTGGCGGTGACGCAACCTTTCTCGACTTACCCCGATGTGCCCGGCAGCGGCAAGGGAACGAACACGGCTCCGTTCCAGATTTCCACCTCGACGAACTTTGTCTGCGGCACGACGATTAACCTAGTGTTGACGGTGGCCACCGCCAGTCACGGCAGCTTTTCCGTGCCCGTCGTCTTGTCCAGCGGCTCCGGTTTTCCCTCACTCGTGCCATTGCGTTACGACCTGAGCGTCGTTACCAACATTCCTGACGTCGGAACGATTGAATCCACCAACGTCGTCAGCGGGTTCGCCGGTCCTCTTGAGAAAGTCGCCGTGTCGATTTGGCTGACGCATCCGATTGACTCGGACCTGAGCCTCTCACTTATATCGCCCGACGGCACCTTGGTGCAATTGGCCTTAAACATCGGTGCTGGAGCCAACTTTGGAAGCGCCTGTTCGCCGGACGCCAACCGGACCACCTTTGACGACTCCGCGGCAACTCCAATCACAGCGGCCTCGCCTCCATTCGTCGGAACTTTTCGACCGCAAGGAACGTTGGGAAACTTTATTAACACGACGGCCAACGGCAACTGGCGTTTGCGCATCACGGACAGCTTCGCCGGCTCCCTTGGCGCTTTGCGCTGCTGGTCGTTGTTCCTGTATCCGGCAGCCTGCACTGCCGGGGGCGGCCTATGCGAGCTGTGCCCGAACGTCACCATCACCGCGGCCACGGGGCCCGCCACGCCCACACAAATCAATTACCTCACTTTTAACGGCACCCCAAGCACTTGTGGTGTGCCGAAAGTCTGCCCTGGTACAACTACTGGCGGCACATGGCCGTCGGATAATTACACGTTCCAAAATGGTCCCTCGGATGCCTGTGTGACCGTCACTGTGGAAGATGATTCACCAACCGTCCAAATGCTCGCCACGGTTTATTCGGGCAGCTACAACCCGGCGAATGCGGACAAGTGCATCAATTATCTGGCCGACGGCGGAAATGTGATAAGTTCCGCAAACCCAACCCAAGCTTTTTCGTTCACGGCCGCCTCAAACGCGACGTTTGTGGTCAATATTATCTCAAGCCTTGCTGGGGTGACGGCTCCTTATAAACTGACGGTATCGGGTGGTGATTGCCGGCCAGTGCTCAACATTACTCCAGTGGGCGCCAACAACGTCCGGCTCGATTGGACGACCGCAGCCGCGGGTTACGGGTTGGAAAGCACAAACCAGCTTGTCGGTAGTGCAATGAATTGGTCGCCTGTGACGAACGTGCCCGTCGTAGTCAATCGCCGCTTCCAGGTTACCAACAACGCAGCCGTTGGCAATAAATTCTACCACCTGCATAAGCCTTAAACACAGGCCAAAACCTAATCATGAAATTGCAGCGGTTACCAATGCCGGCAGCGCTCTGCGCAGGTCGGCGCTGAGGCATAACGGCACGGTTGTCACGCTCAGCCTTCAATCTGTGACCGGCATCGTTTACCGCGTGGAAACCCGGGATGATGTCCGCCTCGGCGGCTGGTCGGCCTTGGTTGATGGGTTTCTCGGCACCGGCGGCGCGATGCAGATCATCGATCCGGGAGTGCTGGCCTTACCCATGAAGCTTTACCGCCTTGGCGCGGAACGGTGAGAATGCGCCTTTTGACGCCGGACAGGCCCGTCAAGAATAACGGCCTATGCGCCAGGGTAAAGCGGGTGTCAGTGTCGGTCACGACACCAGCGATTTGACCCCGCCTCAGGCCGTGGTAATGTCTCCCATTAGCTCAAAGCAACTTTCTATTCGTAATAAGCTGCTGGCGCTGGCTTGGACATTATTTCTACCGTTTGCTGCGTGCGGTGGAAATTTCTACGCCGGCACCTCGCCCGCAAACGTTCCCTGGCCCGGCGGCGTCGTGCCGTATGAATTCACGAATACGCTCACTACCGCACAGCAACAGACGTATCTCGACGGCCTGCACGAATGGCAACTGGCCGCGAACGTCAGCTTTGTTCCGCACACAACTGAAACACGGTGGATTCTTTTCGCCTACAACACCGATGGCTTTGACAACGTCTCCCCCGGCTACAATCCGCAGGTTGTTTCCGTCTCCAGCCTGAGCCGGGCGCAGGTCTACCACGAGATGGGCCATTCCTTCGGATTCACCCACGAGAACATCCGGTCCGACCAGGCCAACTGTCTCACGATATTAACGAACAACATTTACAATGAACCGGCAAACATAGTTTGGTTCACCATTGATCCGACCAGCGTCACCAATGGCGCTTATGATTTCGAGTCGGTGATGCATTTGGGGTGGGACTTCGCGTCCATGCAGACGGGTGTGCTCGCCACCCAGCAGCCCAAACCGCCTTACTTTCCACGGTATCAATATCGCATGGGCAATCTCTGCCTCAGCCCCGGCGACCGCGCGGCGCTCCAATACCTCTATGGCCCGCCCGCCGTGCCGCTCACCAATATTGTCACCACCACCGCGGACGCCGGTCCCGGAAGCTTGCGGGCCTCGCTCTACTACGTCACCGATCATCCCGGCTCCGTGGTCAAGTTCAATATTCCAGCGAGCGACGCCGGATACAGCAATGGCGTCTTCAACATCCATCTCTCCGGCCACCTGCCGCCGCTTGCCTCAAATGGAATGGTTATTGACGGCTCCACTCAACCCGGCTTCACGAGCAACCCGTTGATCGTCGTGGACGGTTCCCAAATCATCCCTGAAACCTTTACCTCCAATTCCGGGCTGCTGATCTACTCGGCGAGCAACCAGGTGAAGAACATTTCATTCCGGGGATTCAATTGGAATGGCTTGACGCTGGAATTCGCCGACGCCACGAACAACACCATCGCCGGGTGCTGGCTGGGTTTGGACGCCACGGGCAGCAACGCGGCGCCGAACGCCTATCAGGGCATCCTCTTTGTTCAAGGGGCTAGCCGCAACATCATCGGCGGCACCAACACGCTCGCGCGCAACGTCATATCCGGCAATAGCCAATATGGCCTCTGGATGTCGGACACAAACACGACCGGCAACGTCATTCTCGGCAATTACATCGGCACCGACGCCAGCGGGTCGTTGGCCGTCCCCAACGCGCTCGGCGGTATCGGCATCTTTTACAACGGCGTCGGCCACATCATCGGAGGCACCAATGCCGACGGGCGCAACGTCATCTCCGGCAATGGCGGTGCGGGTATTTGGATCGATGGCACGGGCGTGAGCAACAACATCCTGCGGGGAAATTTCATAGGGTTGAATGCCGCTGGCACGGCAGGAGTATCGAACGCCTACGGCACCGGCGTCACTGTGGCCGGCGGCGCGAGCGGCAACGCCATTCTCAACAACGTCATCTCCAGCAACTACATCGGTGTGGTGATCAGCGATGCGGGCACCAGCCGCAATGTTATCCAAGGCAACCTCATCGGCACGGACACCACCGGCAAGGCCGCGCTCCCAAACGGATATGAGGGGCTCGCGGTGCAGGGCGGCGCGGCCTCCAACACCATCGGCGGCACGACCGCCAGCTCGGCGAATGTCATTTCCGGCAACTACTACAATCTCGCTATCTTCGACCCGGGAACCAGCGGCAATGTCATCCAAGGCAACCTCATCGGTGTGGACATCACTGGCAAGACCGCGCTGCCCGGCCAATATCAGGGAGTCGCAATGGGGAACGGCGCGAGCTCCAACATCATCGGCGGCACGGTAGCTGGCTCGGCGAATATCATTTCCGGTAACTACTTGGGTCTGGTGATCGGCAACGCCTACACCAGCGGCAATTTGTTTCAGGGCAACCTCATTGGCACGGACATCACCGGCACCAACGCCCTCGGCAACGGCTTTGCAGACGTCCAATTATACGGTGGCGCGAGCGGCAATTTCATTGGCGGCGTCGCTCCCGGCGCGGGCAACACCATCGCCTTCAGCGGCTTCGGCCCGGGCGTGGTCCTGTATGATCCCGGCACGACCAACAATGCCATTCGCGGCAACTCCATTTACAGCAACGGCGGACTCGGCATTGACCTGAACAATGACGGCGTCACGTTCAATCACACCGGCTTTCTTGCTGGCCCGAACAATTTGCAGAACTTCCCTGTCATTACCAACGCGTTCGGCTACGCCTCGAGCACCATCATCCAGGGAACACTGAACAGCACGGCCAATGGCAGCTTCCTTATTGATGTCTATCGCAATATCGCCGCCGACCCCAGCGGCTACGGTGAAGGCCAACTCTACGCCGGCACCGTCAGCGTCACTACCGATGGCTCCGGCAACGCCACGTTCGCCCTCACTAACAACACCGGCAATTACGCCGGCCAGTATTTTACCGCGACCGCCACCTCATCCGGCGGCGACACTAGTGAATTTGGCATGGATGTGGTTGCCACTAACCAGACTGCGCCGTCGGCGCTGTTCAGCGGGCCGTTCGTCGCGGGCACGAGCGGTTTCAGCTTCACACTGACGCTCCAGACTAATTTCAGCTATCGCATCCAGGCCACGACGAATCTGGGAACGATTCCCATTCCCTGGGTTGACCTCACCAATTTCACCCCAACCACCTCCTTGCTCATCTTCACCGACCGCACCGCAACCAATTACGGCGCCCGCTTCTACCGTGTCGTCTCGCCATGACACCAGTCTGATACCCGCTCAGCGTCATGCCAGATAAATCAGAGTAGGGCAACGCGTCCCGCCTGCCCCGCCCGGCGGATCGCCATCCGAGGAATGGGCAGGCGAGACGCACTACCCTACGTTCTTGCCTCGATCGAGTGGGCGGACTGAATTGCGCGGATGACGTTGTCCTCGGCGATGCTCATCGGGTGGGCCAGCGCCTTGCGCCGCAGCGCCTCGAACCTGGCCGCGCCGGCGGATTGCTCCTGACTCCATTCTTTGACAAAGGCCCCCTCCTTGATGTCTTTGCGCAGAAGCTCCCGGGCCTTGTTGCGCATCTCATCAGTGATGAGCCCGGGCCCGCGCGACAGTGTGCCATATTGGCTGGTGGTCGAATGATGGGTCATCTGCTTGAAGAAACCGTTCCGGGCCATCGCGCCGAGGATCTCGGCCGCCTCGCCTGAGGCATAAAGCTCTATCACCATCAGTTCAGGTGAAAACCCGGCGGCAACTCCCATCTCGAAACACTCCACAAACCATGCGGTCAGGCCGGCCCAAATGACCTGCTCGGCAAATAGGTCGAGCTCGGCTTCCTCGCGGAACGAAGATTCGAAGACGCCGCCGCGGGTCAGACCGATACCCTTGCAGAGGGCGAGCACGCGCTGGCGTGCCTGGCCCGAGGCGTCCTGATGCACGGCGAACTGCGCGATGGCGCCCTTGCCGTGCTCGTAGAGGATGCGCACCATGTTGCCCGTCATCCTGGGCGCCACCATCACCACATCGACATCCGCTGGAAACGGGATTAGGCCGTAGCCCACGTTGTAGCCGCTGGCCCACACCAGCGTCTTGCCGGGCCGGAGGCCGGGCGCGATCTGTTCCTTCCAGATCACTGGCTGGGATTCATCGCTGGTGAGGATGAGAAGATAATCGCCGGCTTCCGCCGCATCGCGGATTGACATTGGTTTGAAACCATCCGCGATGGCCTGCTGGCGATAGTCGTCTTCACGGTTGCCGACTATTACGTGCACTCCGCTGTCGCGAAGATTGAGGCTTTGGGCGCGGCCCTGATTGCCGTAGCCGAGCACAGCCACAGTTTTGCCTTTGAGCGGCTCCAAAGTCGCGTCGTTGTCTTTGAGGAGTATCATGGTTGTGAGTGTATTCCAAAGCGACGGGGGCGTCAAAAGATGCCGTCTTGACGGATCAAGGATAGCCGCCAAACCGTTCGTCCACCCATCCACCCGGACGGACGCTTACGATTAATCACCCGGGATGGGATCGTTGCTTTCGCTTCCACCTTCCGGTTGCGTCCTGCCCACTCAGCAATCCCTCCACCCCTGCCGGCTCAGGTCAGCGTTCCAACTCCCCCAACGCCCCAAACCCCAACCGTCCGGCTCCGGCACGCTCAGCCGGCGCCCAGCCTGCTGTGAGCGTGCTGCTGGCGTGAGGTAAAGGTGATGTAAGCGTGATGTTACGATGGAGCTTCGATGGTGCTTCGAAGGGTCTTCGATGGATCTTCGAAGGAATTCAGGGGTTTTTCGCTCTTTTCCTCCTATCTCTACTGGCCGCCCACGCATCGTGCCATCCCCCGTCTCCACATTTTGCATTCCTCCTTGTACCCTTATAGTTGCTCCCAAGAGGTTACATCCCTGCGGCACAGACATCGCCCCCAGCCGCCCCGGAGCCGGCCATTCAATCCGCTTCCCAGCCAGGCACAAACTTCCCGGATGAACGCATTGTTGTTATTTATCGCAATAATATTGTTGACATATCGACTTTCTTGCGCTTTGCTGACGGGAGTATTGCGTTAAATTAAACGCTTAACCTCAACCGAGCAACTTGTTATGAAAAAACTGCGTGTTCTGTTCCTCCAAACTCTTCCCCTCTGTTTCGCCCTCCTCGGCACAACTCAGCTTGCTTCGGCCGCAAGTGATCTCT
>CZKM01000244.1_pt1 | contig 12063 bp, 9 predicted proteins | sample 1122481 | NCBI WGS metagenome assembly CZKM01 (sample SAMEA3539301, study PRJEB10725) | soil metagenome | biome: tundra; feature: field; material: soil | place: USA | collected 2010-05 | depth 0.15 m | reverse complement strand
ACGAACCTCTACACGCCCCGCTACGGCAGTCCGGCGGTGGGGACCAAGGTGTTCGTGCGGGTGAACCAGAACATCGACGGCTGGGAAGACGTGCCGGTGGAGACGTGGGCGATCGTGCCCGCTGCCGCCTGATACCACTTACCGATGACAACGAGTGGATTGGCAGGCAAACCCCTCACCCGGCCTTCGGCCAACCTCTCCCCATCCGATGGGGTGAGGGGCGTTTGGAGCATTCCACCACTTGTCTTTGGGAATTGGTCTGAGCTTACCGCCGGGGCGGGCGGGCCGTCGAGCAATTGCCCCGCACCGGCTGCCACGCGGGCAGGCGTTCCTGGCAACGCCTGCCCGTTTTTGCGCCAGGTCCCGCGGCCACTGCCAGCCCGCCGAGGTTCGTCGTGTGCCCCAGGTTGGCTAAACCCCGCCGATCCACTTGCGCTCTTCCCACACGGCTTTCAGCGAGGTCAGGTTCCTGGAGTCGAGCACATTCTTCGCGGCGGCGATGAGTTTGCCGCGGCGGAGATTATTCCAGGCGTCGCTCGCGCTGATCGCCACGAACTGCAGCACGCTCGGGTCGCGGTAGCAGTCGATCATGCAGCGGGTGCAGCCATCGCGAATCAGCTTCGAGGCGTCGAAGTCATAGATGTTGCACATGGGCGTCTCCCAGAAGTGGCAGCGGTAGAGGTTCAGATTCCAATCGAGGTAGAAATACTTGTGGCCGCCCAGGCAGCCGAACTTCTCCGGCTGTTTGCGCAGATGACGCTGCATCTCGTTTAGCGACTCCGCCGGATTCACCACCGGGAAGCCACTGCGCTGCTTCATCTGCTTGATCTTCTCGAACACCTGGATCAGCTCCTCAGTCTTGTAGCTGACGAGGGTCGAATCGCTGAAGCTCAAGTAGCTCGACGCCAGGCTGCTGAGCGGGTAGCTGAAGGTGCAGCTTGTAAAGCCTAGCTCGGTCAGGAACGGCGGCAGCTTCTCGTAATCATCAATCAGCTTGCTGGCCGTGACGCTGGCGGTGGTTTGCACGCCCAGTTCGCGGAACACCTCGTTCGCCCGCTTGATCTTGCGGCACACGTCCGGCAGCCCGCGGTTCTTCTCATGCTTGGCCACGTCATGTGAATCAATCGACATGATCACGCTGCACAAGCCTTGGGCGGCCAGCTCACGCATGTTCTGCTCCGTCCAGAGCGAACCGTTGGTGCAGATCATCGGGTGAATGCCCCGCTGCGCCGCGTAGCGCGTCATCGCCCGCAGGTCTTTGTGCACCAGCGGCTCGCCGCCGACAAAGAGCAGGTAGCCGATGTGGTTCTTCATGCAGATGTCGATCACGTCCCGCGCCTCGGCCAGCGTGACGCTGCGGCGTTTCTTGGGATCGAACCGGTCCACCGCAAAGCCGCAGAAGTCGCATTTGGCGTTGCAGATGTTGGTGATGGCAAACTGGAGGTAGCCCGGTCCGCCGTGGTCGAGCACCTCGCCAATCAGCTTAAGCGTGCTTCCCTTGGGCCGGGGCACAGGGGGCAAGACCTCAACGCCGGCAGCCGCCGTGGTGGACGGCGCCTCGGGGCGAGCTAAGATGGCGGGGCTCATGCTGATAGACTCGCGCATTTTGTCCGGAAAGCCAGCCGGGGAGCAATCCTTTCTTCCTGGCGTAAGCTTGAAACAAGCTTGAAACTATGGAGGGTCTCTGGGGACGCGACGGTATTTCCCGCCGCCTATTCGTAGCGCAAGGCGTCGATGGGGTCGAGTTGCGAGGCTTTGCGGGCGGGATAGAAGCCGAAGAACACCCCCACGGCAGCGCTGAAGGCGAAGGCGATGATGATGGATTGTGGGGAGACAAGCGTTGGCCATTGCTTGATCATGGTGATGAGCTTGGCGCCGCCAATGCCCGTTAAGATTCCCAAGAGGCCGCCGGTCGAACTGAGTGCAACGGCTTCGATCAGGAATTGCAGGAGGATGTCCCGGCCACGCGCGCCGACGGCCATGCGGATGCCGATCTCGCGTGTCCGCTCGGTCACGCTGACGAGCATGATGTTCATGATGCCGATGCCACCCACCAGCAGCGACACGCTGGCGATGGCGGCCAGCAGGGCGGTCATGACTTCGGTGGTGGCGCTCATGGCCTCGGCGATTTCCTGCTGGTTGCGCATCATGAAGTCGTCGTCGCGTCCCGCCTGAATGCGATGGCGCTGACGGAGCAGTTCGGTGATGCCGTTTTGCACCTCGGTCATTTGCTCGGCGGTGGCCGACTGCACGTTAATCATGCGGAGCATGGTCACGCCGGCAAACCGCTTCATGCCGGTCGTGTAAGGCACGATGACGGTGTCGTCCTGGTCGGAGCCAAACATGGAAGCGCCCTTGGCCTTGAGCACGCCGAGGACTTTCATCGGCACGTTCTTGATGCGGATGGTTTTGCCCACCGGGTCCTCCTCCGGGAAGAGGTGGTCGGCCGTGGTCTTGCCCAGGATGCAGACCTTGGCGGCGGCGCGCACGTCGGCGTCCGTGAACATTGACCCGTCTTCGAGGTCCCACACGCGAAGCGTGAGGTAACCCACCCCCTCGCCCATGACCGACGTGCTCCAGTTGTTGTTGCCCGCCATGAGTTGCGCGCCGCTGCGCACCTCCGGGCTGACGACGGAGACGCCGGGGACTTCTTTCTCGATCGCGAGGGCGTCCTCGACGGTCAGCGTGCCGGCGCCGCCGGACCCGCTGTAAACGCCGCCGCGGTTGATGCTGCCGGCGAAGACCATGATCACATTTTGGCCGAGCGCGGCGATGCGGGCCTGGACCTGGGCCTTGGCGCCGTTGCCGATGCCGACCATGGCGATGACCGCGCCGACGCCGATAATGATGCCCAGCATGGTCAGGGCGGTCCGCAGCTTGTTCCGGCGCAGAGCGCGGAAGGCGGCTTTGAGGATGACGAAGTAGCGCATTGGCGGGGAATTATGAAGGATGAATGATGAATGATGAAATTCGCTACCCTAGGCCGCGGGCGCGTTTGGCAATGGTGGTAAAGATGGCTACTAGTTCGTCGGCTTCGTTGACGACGGGCTGGAGGCGGCGAGCCGGGACGAAGGATTCATCAAGGATTAGCTCAAGCCAGTACAGAGTTTCATCGGCTTCCTTGAGGCAGTCGCCAATCTTGGAGATGAATTCGGCTTTGGAGCGGGCGCGGTAAGCCTCGCGATAGTTCGCTCCCACCGACGTGCCGGAGCGCAACATCTGCTTGCCCAAGACTTGAGCCACCATGTCAGTCTTGGGTAAAGCGGCATAGAGCCTGATGATTCGTCGCGCGAACAGCTTCGTGCGCGGTCTCAGGTCTTTTTCATCCTTCATCCTTCATCCTTCTTCATTCAGCAGCACGGCCTTCTGTTCCTCTTGCAGGCGGCGCAATTCGTTGGTGGCGTTCAGGCGGTTGGCCACGGGAGTGTCGCCGACCACTTTGCCGTCGCGCATGACGACCATCCGCTTCGTGTATTGGGCGATGTCCAGTTCATGGGTGACCATGACGATGGTCATGCCCAGGTCGTTGAGCTTTTGGAACACGCCCATGATTTCTATGCTGGTGCGGGTGTCGAGGTTGCCGGTCGGCTCGTCGGCGAGGAGCAGCGAGGGTTCGTTCGAAAGCGCGCGGGCAATCGCCACGCGCTGCTGCTGGCCGCCGGAAAGCTGGTTCGGCTTGTGGTCCGCGCGATCGGCCAGGCCGACGGTGTCCAGCGCCTTGAGGGCGCGCTCGCGCTGGCTCGTTCCGCTCAGGCGCTGGCGGGTGTAGAGCATCGGCAGTTCGACATTCTCCAGGGCGGAGGTGCGGGCGAGCAGGTTGAAGCCCTGGAAAACGAAGCCGATCTTCTGGTTCCTGATGTCGGCCAGTTCATCACGGTTAAGCTGCGAGACGTCGATGCCGTCCAGCGAATACTTGCCCTTAGTCGGCCGGTCGAGGCAGCCGATGATGTTCATCATGGTGGACTTGCCGGAACCGCTGGCGCCCATTAGCGCGACAAACTCGCCCTGGGCAATGTCCAGTGTCACTCCGCGCACGGCATGCACATCCACCTCGCCGGTGTGGTAGGTCTTGTGGATTTCCTGGAGTTGAATGACGGTGTTCATGCTGGGGAAGGCGGGTTACGTCGCACAAACAACCACGTCACCAGGGCCGCGGAGCCGCACACCACTGCGCCGATGGCAACCGCCCACGGCACGCCGAGCCAGTGCGACAGACCGCCGGCTTCCAAGCCGCCCACCGGCATCATGCCGCCGAACACCAGCGCCCAAATGCCCATGACGCGCCCGCGCATGCCGTCGGCGACACTCAATTGGATCAAGGTGTTGGTGGTGGAGAAGTAAAGCAGCATGCCCCAGCCGGCGATCGCCAGAAAGAGCAGCGCCAGGTAGTAATTCTGAGTCACCGCCAGCAACAGCAGCATCAGCGAGAAAAGTCCCAGACCGCCGAACACCAATAGCCGCCGGGGCAGGCGATCGCCATACGTGGCGACGGTCAGCGCTCCGCACAGCGCGCCGATGCCATTGGCGCTGAGCAACATTCCATATTCGCGGCTGCCGACATGCAGGATGTCGCTGGCAAAGGCCGGCAGCAGCACCGAATACGACCAACCAAAGACACCGACGATCGCAAACAGCAGCAACAGGGTGCGCACCCGGCGATGCTTTGCGACGTAGGCAAACCCGTCCAGGGCATGTTGCCAGTTGGATTCCGGCTGTGCGGGCGGTATGAACCTGGGCAATTGCATCATCAAGAGACCCGCCAGCACGGCAAGGAAGCTGAGCCCGTTCAGGAGAAAGCAAGTCGTCAGCCCCGCGCCCGCTATGAGGATCCCCGCTACCGCCGGCCCGGCCACGCGCGCGCCGTTGACGATCGAGCTGTTGAGCGACAGCGCGTTCATGAGGTCCTCGCGGCTGGTCATTTCGACCATGAACGCCTGGCGCGCTGGCATGTCGAACGCCATCGCCACTCCGCCAAGAGCCGCCAACACGAGAATGTGCCAGGGCTGCACAAGCTTGCTGCAAACCAGCACGGCGAACACGAACGCCAGCAACATCATGCCGCTCTGCGTCCACAGCAGCACGAGCCGTTTCGGATGCCGGTCCGCCACCGACCCGCCCCAGAGCGAGAACAGCAGCATTGGCGCGGAACCCACGGCGGCGACGATGCCGAGCAGGAGCTTGGAGCCCGTGAGCTGATAGACCAGCCAGCTTTGGGCTGTGTTCTGCATCCAGGTGCCGATCAGCGAGACCAACTGGCCGAAGAAGAAGAGGCGGAAGTTGCGGTGCTTGAGCGCGGCGAACGTCTGCCGCCACGGCAAGGCGCTGGCCACCACGCGACGCGGCTGGCCAGTAATCTCCTCGGGCACCGTGGCGACGCTGGCGGCCGCGTTCTCCGGTTTGGGCGGCATGACTCATCAGCGCATTCGCGGCGGACCGCCAAACGGACTTTGACCGGCGGGCGCCGCGGCCGCTGCTTGGGCCGCAAGCAACTTAACCGCCGTGATGACCGGATCCCCTTCCTGCAAGCCGTCCGTGATCTCGGTATAAGCGCCGTCAGTAATGCCGGCTTTGACGCGGACCGCCCGAGGCGCCACCACCGGGTCATCACTGCCGGGCGGGGTGTTGGTGGACAGGACATAAACACTGCGCCAAGCCGGTGCTGAGTAAGGCCGCGCTCCCGCTCCGCCGCCCGTAGTCCCGCCGCCCTGGCCCGGCCTTTGCAAGGCGCCGCTCTGGAACAACTCCCGCAGCTTGGCCCGAATCTCCGGGGAGGGCTCCTCACCCCGATCCCGCATCTCGCGCACTCGGCGCATCAACACCTCCGGCGGCTCATTGCCGGTAAGCGGCGGGTTAGCGTTCTCAGCCGTCTCGACTTTGTTGGTGCCGCTGGCCTTCGCGACCTGCACGGCGTTCGTCACTGCGGTCTTGGTCCCCTTGCTTAAACCAACCTTCGCCAGCAACCGCGCCACCAGGGTCAGGTTGGTGGACGGCTCCGGGGGCTTCCAGCGGAGGGCTGCGTTCGGAATCTTCAGCACGTTGGTGCGCTGGGCGGTCGTGATCGAAACCGTCGCCGTCATCCCGGGTTTGAGCTTGAAGTCGGAATTGGTGACGCCGATGACGGTGTCATAGGTGATGACATTCTGGATATTGCTGGCCGAATTGCGGATTTGAACGACTTGGCCGATAAAGGTGCGGCTTGGATAAGCGTCCACGGTAAAACCGACATTCTGCCCTTCCTCGACGGTGCCCACATCGGCCTCGGACACGCTGGCATCGATCTGCATCTTGGCGAGGTCGTTGGCGATCTGGAACAGCACCGGCGCGTTCATGCTGGCGGCGACGGTTTGGCCCACATCAACATTGCGCGAGATGACGATGCCTTCCACAGGCGCGTAAATGGTGCAGTGGTCCAAATCCAGTTGCGCGCGCTCCAGGGCCGCTTGTTTTATGGTCACCTGCGCTTCGGCCTGGTGCAAGGAGGCGACGGCGGTGTCGTAATCGGAGTTCGAGATAAGTTTGCTATCGAACAGCGTCTTCGAGCGCTTCGCTTCCACTTGCTGCAGCTCGAGCGAGGCTTTGGCGTTGGCCAAATCCCCCTCGGCTTGATGGACGGCAGCCAGGAAGATGGCCGGGTCCAGTTGGGCGACGACCTGGTTGGATTTGACCAGAGAATTGTAGTCGGCGAACAGCTTGGCGATGTTGCCGGAGACCTGGCTTCCAACCTGAACATTGAGGACGGGGTTCACCTGGCCGCTGGCAGTTACTATCTGTGTCAGATCGCCACGGGCGACGGGGGCAGCTTGATACTGCGGCGCCTCAGTGTGGTCATTCTTGAAATACATCACGCCGCCAACCACGGCGCCGAGCACTACTAAAACCAATATCCACTTCGACCAGCGGGACTTGCTATCTTTTGCCATAATTCACTCAACCGGACAGGTTGTCTCTAATGAGACAGGTGCAGTCACCGGCAGGTTACCTGATTTCTCCGCTCTGTCGATACTGGTGATTGGCGTGCTGCACATCCGACTCCCCTCTATGGCTGAGGAGCGGGGATGGCGAAGCGCCAGATGGGCTGATCCACCTTGCAGCCAAGAGACTGCTGCAGGCCCTTGAAGGCGGCGGGCCAAGGACTGGCATCGACGGTCACTTGTGGCGCAAATGGATTCGCTGCGAAGGTGATGACACAGCCCTTCCCGAGCTTGTGCGTCACAATCGCCGGGGAGCCGTCGGGATAAGTCCCGAGGATGCCGGCTTTCGGGTCGGCCAGCGCAATTTCATGGGCACGGTTGAGGAGGACTTCGTCCCGAAGCTTGAGGTCGAACAGCCGGAGGCTGGTTCCGGCCGGCAGTCCCCATTGGGCCGACTTGAGAATGATTCGGTCGGGCACTTCGGCGGAGCTTCGCGCCTTCCCCCCTTCGCTGTTAACACTGTTCGGCTTCGATCCGAGGGTCTTGACGCCCAGAATGCGCTCGCGCGTAGCGGAGGTGTCGTTACCGGCCAAGTCAAATGCGAAGGCATCGGCATCGCCGCAGACCAGCACGCCGCCCGCGCTGACGTAGTCTTCGATAATCTTTGCCGCCGCCGGCGTCATGTACTTGGCCAAAGGCAGATAGACCGCGCTGAAGCCGGTGAGGCTGCGCTCGCCGCGTTCGAGCTGGGCGTCCGAGACAAACTTGAACCAGGAGCCAGCCAATTCGCCGAGCAGCGCGTGCGCGGCATAGACTTGATCGCCGCTGGTCGAAGGGCCCTGGCTCATGTGGGTGTAAAGGGTGTAGAGCACAGCGGTATCAGCAGACTGGGGCAGGTCGATGCGATTCATGCGGGAGATGACGCCGGAGAGGTAGAGCATCATCTTCCAGCGGGCCGGGTCGGTCCAGCGGGGGCTGTCCATTTCGTAATAGTCGATGGCGGAGGCGCCGCAGCGGAGGGATTGGCTGCACCATTCGCGAAGGTCTTCGGGGCTCATGTCGTAGCCGGCGTAGTTGAAGGCTTGGGCGACAATGCGCACAGGCTTGCCGGTCAGATCGCTCATGAACTTGGCGCCAAAGCCGTGGTTGAAGACACCGCGGCCACGATTGCGCTCGGCGGAGCTGGCATAAGGGTCGCACTCCATCAGGTCGCTGCAAGCGGCGAGCCGGGAGAAGTCGTAGGGCTGGAAGCCGCTCATGAACCAGTAGTTCGCGGGGCTGTAACGAGCGCCTGGGTCGGCTTCGTGCAACGCCTGGCTCAGGCGGCAGCGGGAGGCGATGAACTTGTCGTTCATCCAGCGGTTGTAGGCAATCCAGCGCAACGGCTTGTTGGGGTCTTCCAGGAAGCTTTTCTCCTTGGGCAGCGGCGCGGCGAAGCGGCCGTAGCCGTATTGCTCAAGGACTTCTTTCGCCATGGTGCGGCCATAACGCCCCCAGCCCTCGGGCGTGCCTTCGGGAATGTGGATGGAAGGCTCGTCTTTGCCGTAGTAATAGCCGACGAAGGGCTCGCCGCGAAGCTGGGTGCCGAGCTTGCGGAGAATTGCGCACTGGGCTTCGACGTAAGCCGGATCGACCCAGGACACGGCGGGTTTGCGGCCCAGGTCTTTGGCCGAGGCATTGAGGAGTTCGGCGCCATTCTTGAGCCCCGCCGCCGTGGACGCGCTGCTCTCGCTAAAGACATCGTAGCGCACGCCGTATTTGCGGAACTGCTCGCGATGGAACTCAGCCGTGCGCCAGGGCTCTTTGCTGTCGAGACGGCCAGGAAGGTCCATGAAGCCCATGCCGGCCTGGCCGGTCTCCTTGAAGATGGCCAACGCTTCCTTCTGCCACGTGACGTCGTCCTCAAGCTCCGGCGACTTGAACCCGTTCTTGTCCTTCGGGTTTAGGTCGTGCGCCCACGAGACGACGGTGTAATGGCCGGGCTCTTTGGCCAGGAGTTCCTCGAAGAGGGGATTTGGCGTGCGACGCTTCAGCCCTTCCCAGGGCAGCGTTGGCTCGGCCAGCTCAGCGGGACGCGGCACCACCCGCAACGAGACGTCGTCAATCCACAGGGTCGAACCATCACCAGCCGTGAAGGAGAATTGGCAGGAGGCGGTGATGGCAGTCGGCAGGAACACCTGGCGGAACTCGGTCCACTGCGCCGCCTTCCCGCTGGCCGGCAGAGCAAGTTTGAAGTTCTGGGCTCCCGCGCTCCGCAACGGACCCCCCTGCTTGAAGAACCCCAGAGCGACCTGGCCCGACGGGTTCCCGCCGGCCAAGCGATAGGCGAAGCGCAACTCATAGGCTTGTCCCGGACTGAGCGGGTGGTTGAAATACAGGGCATTCTGGCCGTGCTGGATGCGGGCGGAGTTAGCGCCGGAGTGGGCCAGCCCGGTATCCAGGGTGATCAAGTCCGCATTCTTTCCCCAGAGGGTCCATCCAGCGAAGCCATTCTCGAAGCCGCCGTTGGCGACCAGATTATCGGCGGCCCAGGAGGGGCAGGCGACAAGCAGGGGAAGGCAAATAAGCAATATGCGGGGCAAGAGCGACGAGCGAAGTGCGTCTGCAGCAGAGGAGGACGGGAAGTTTGAAATTGGCACCGGTGTAACACTCGCGGCCTCAAGGCGCATCATGGGGTCAGGATGGCGGGAAGGGAGGCGAGAGCAAGGCCAGATTTTGCTGGACGCGGTCCGCCGCGCCTTTAGCTTGAATGCGACTGGCAGTTTATTAAAGCTATGAACCGAAGACACTTCATTCGCAATACCTCCTTTCTCGCCGCCGGCGCCATGCTCGGTTCGGCGAGCGGGGCGGCTGAGACCAGCTTTCCGGTAGTCCGCATCCCCGAAGACAAGCGCAAATTCAAGAGCCGCGCTGTGGAGCGAACTATCGAAACCATCAAGGCCCGCATAGGCAACAAGGAGCTGGCCTGGATGTTCGAGAATTGCTTCCCGAACACCCTCGACACGACGGTGGATTTCGAAATGGTCGATGGCCGGCCCGACACCTACGTAATCACTGGGGACATCGATGCTATGTGGCTGCGGGACAGCACGGCGCAGGTCTGGCCCTACCTGCCACTGATGAAGAACGACTCCAACCTGCAGCAGTTGATCGCCGGGGTGATCAATCGCCAGACCCGTTGCATCCTCAAGGACCCTTACGCCAACGCCTTCTACAAGGACGAGAACAAGGTAAGCCATTGGAAGAGCGACGTGACGGAAATGAAGCCCGGCGTCCATGAGCGCAAGTGGGAGATCGATTCTCTCTGCTACCCGATACGCCTGGCTTACCATTATTGGAAGGCCACCAACGACCGGGCACCCCTGAATGCCCAGTGGCGGGAGGCGATCCTTAAAACGCTCCAGACTTTCCAGGAACAGCAGCGCAAAACCAGTCAGGGCCCCTATCGCTTCCAGCGGCGCACGGAGGTGCAGACCGATACCCTGGCCGGCGGCGGCTATGGCCGGCCAGCCAAACCGGTTGGACTTATCTTCTCCATGTTCCGACCCAGCGACGACGCCACCGTCTTCCCATTCCTCGTCCCGTCTAATTTCTTTGCCGTCGTCAGCCTGCGCCAGGCCGCAGAGATGTTGAGCCGGGTCCATAGCGACCAGGAATCCGTCACCCGCTGCCGCGCCCTGGCGGACGAGGTCGAGGGCGCGTTGCGCCAATACGCGGTCGTGATCCACGAGAAGTTCGGGCGTGTGCTCCCATACGAGATAGACGGCTACGGCAATTACTACTGCATTGACGACGGCAACGTCCCGAGCCTGCTTTCGTTGCCGTATATCGACGCGATGGGGCCTGGGGACCCGCTGTATCTGAACACGCGCAAGTTCGTCTTGTCCGACAGCGACCCCTACTATTGCATCGGCAAGGCCGCCGAGGGGCCGGGCGGGCCGCACGTGGGCCGGGACATGATCTGGCCGCTGGGGTTGATCGTGCAAGGTCTCACCAGCACGGACGACCAGGAAGTCCGCCAGTGCCTCCTCACGCTGCAAAAGACCCACGCCGGCACCGGCTTCATGCACGAAGCTTTTAACAAGGACGACCCGAACAAGTTCACCCGCAAGTGGTTTGCCTGGGCCAACACAATCTTCGGCGAGCTGGTCCTCAAGAGCTACAAAGAACGCCCGCATGTGCTGAGTTAGTGTGGGAGGGCGACTGTAACCTTTACGCGAGCTGGTCTGTCTATCAAAGGGAGAGGCTGTTGGGCCGTTGTAGTGCCGCGGCAGCTTGGTGGGAAGGAATCGAGTATGGCGGACCTATGTCTTTTGACTGAGAACGGCGCAGTGGCGCAGCGGTGGGAAGTCGGCGATCAGCCGGTGGCCTTCGGCCGCGATGAGACTGCCGATGTGACCATCCACGATGACACACTCTCGCGACGGCATTTCCTGATCTGGCGGGAGGGCGACAGCTTCCTGATCAAGGACTTGAATTCACAGAACGGCACATGGGTGGATGGGCAGCGCACGCGGGAAACAACATTGCGCCATGACGTCTGTATTGCAGCCGGACGCACGCTGTTCATGTTTAGCGAGCACCGTCTGCCTGCCAGCACCGTCACCAAACCTGTAGTGGCCTCAAGCGACACCGCCGTGGGTATTCCGGCTGCATTTGCCGCGTCCGCTCCACACGAGGCCTTGGCCAGACCAGCTGACTGAGTCGTCGGCGGTTAATTTGGTGGGAGCAAGGCTGTCACCTGGGGGACGGCGTCGCGGTGGACGAGGAAGGCGAGGACTTTCAGTTTGACGTAGGAGCTATGAAGGAAAAGGGAGCCTTGGTTACCGTCGCGCCACGCCACCTTCCAGGAGTCCTTGGCGAGGAACAAGTCTTCGCCGGCGACGCTGGTGCAGCCGATCAGGTGAATGGCGTGATCGTCGCTGGTGGCGCCGTTGAGGAAGCGCAGTTCGCGGGCGGCCTGGGTGATCTGGGCGGAAGGGATGTCGAAGTCGGGGATGAAGCAGTAACGGCCGGTGGTTTCGTAGCTCGGCTCGGAGGTGTCGAGGTCGATGTCGGCGGAGAAGCCCGCGCGCAGGGCGCCTTTGAGGGCGTCGTAAAAGACGGGTAGTAATACTAGGTTAAGTATGTTGACACGATTTTCTGCCTTTGG
>CZKM01000071.1_pt1 | contig 12729 bp, 7 predicted proteins | sample 1122481 | NCBI WGS metagenome assembly CZKM01 (sample SAMEA3539301, study PRJEB10725) | soil metagenome | biome: tundra; feature: field; material: soil | place: USA | collected 2010-05 | depth 0.15 m | reverse complement strand
AGTCCAGCCGAGAGCAGCGATAGGGAGACCCAGACGATCAGAAATGATACGCCGTAGATACCAGTGATGGAGGTGACTTGAATGAGCGGCACCATCTGATACTGGGTCGCGCCCAGCGGGTTCCAGGGAAAGCCGGTGAAGAGTCGGTCCCTCAGCATTTCAAGCGCTATCCAGAGGGCAGCGCCGGAAATAGACCAGAGGGTGCGCTGGGTCCAGCTCCGGCCAAGGACGCCAGCCGGGCACAGCAGCCAAACCCAGGTGGCGGGATAGAGTGCGACGTAGGCGCTGAGGGAAAGCCAGCCGGCTGCCGGGCCCAGGGGGATCGAATGCCACCGGTAGGGGATCAGGAGCAGCCAGTACAGGGAAGCGAGGTAGTAGGCTAGGCCGGCAACGTAGCCGATGCGAAAGCTCTCCCCGCCACTCCTGCCCAAGGCGGCGGCCAGCATCAGCGCCGGGGCGATCCATGCCAGGCCAGCAATGCCAATCTTGGGGAAGGATGCTGCCAACAGAAGCCCCGCGAGAACAGCCGCGAGGTAGCGGCTGCGCAGGATTGGGCTGGCCCAGAAGGTTCTCACCGCGCCCAGCTTGCCGGGAAAGCGTCCAAAGGCAAGCGCGCGGGGGGAGTCAGGAATTCCGGCTCGTCAAAGCGGCGTTTTGACGTGATACTGGCGTGTGCAGTTTTTGAGGAATACGAAGGTCGTTGAAGAGGTGCACGCGTTCTTTCAACGGCATTGGCAGCGGGCGCTGCGGGTAAGGGAAAGGATTCGCTTTAGCGAAGAGGCGTTTCACTTGTTGCTGGCCGGAGGCGTTGGGGTGATTGGCGGGCTGGTGAACATCTTCTTCTACTACGCCACGGAGTCGGTGAGCCTGTTCTTCCTGCGGCAGCCAGGCGAGTTGGTGGAGGTGGCGGAGAAGATGGTTCCCTGGCAACGGGTGATCACCCCCACCTTGGGCGGCTTGTGCGCGGGTCTGGTGTTGCATTGGGGACTGCGGATGGCGGGACCCCTGCGTTCGAGCAATCTGCTGGAGGTGGTCGTCGCGGGCGACGGGCGTTTGCCGCTGCGGAGCGGCATCGTGAAGTTCCTGTCGTCGCTGGTGACAATTGGGTCGGGGGGATCTATCGGGCGGGAGGGCGGCATCGTGCAACTGGCGGCGACGCTGTCGTCCAAGTGGGGCCAGGTGGCCAAGTGGCCGCCGTATCGGTTGCGGCTGTTGGTGGGGTGCGGGGCGGCGTCAGGGATTGCGGCGGCGTATAACGCCCCCATTTCCGGGGCGGTGTTTGCGGCGCTGATCGTGCTGGGCAACTTCTCGATGAACCTGTTTGCGCCGCTGGTCTTCGCGTCGGTGGTGGCGACGATGGTATCGCGGAGTTTCTTCGGTATCCGGCCCTGGTACACGGTGCCGCCATTCGAGTTTACGAGCCTGACCCAATTGCCTTGGTTCGTGTTCCTGGGGATCGTGAGCGGTGGGATGGGGGCCGCCTTCATGAAGCTGCTGAATCAGTCCGAAGTGGCCGCAAGTAAGGTGCGGGCGCCGATCTATGTCAAGCTGGCGCTGGGCGGGCTCGTGGTAGGGCTCATCGCGATATGGTTCCCCGGCGTGTGGGGCAACGGCTACGTGGTCACCAATCGCATCCTTCAGGGCGAGTATGGCGCGCCAGCCTTCTCCGCGGGGGACATTGCGAACCTGGAATCGTTTGCCCATAGACTGAAGCAGTCGTCCGAGGACAACGGAGTCTCGAAGTACCTGGCGACGCAGTTAGCACCGGCCACGTTGAACCTGTTGTCAAATTACACTGGCAACGGGGACGTGAAACTGAGGCAGGCGCTGGCAACCGACCTGAACCGAACCATTCAGGGCGGGGCGCTTTTCGAGGCACAGCGGTTTACGAATGTAACCTTATCTGCCAGGACACTCCTGTTGGTCGATCGCAAGCTGCAAGGGTTGGACCTGGTGCGGCTGAACCGGAAGCTGCTGCTGGAGGTTTATCCGCTCGAGATGTCACGGACACACTGGCGACAGGCTGCGGCGGCGGGATTGCTAGTGCTGGCGGGGCTGTTCGTGGCAAAGTTGGTGGCGACGCTGGCGACAGTCGGCTCGGGCGCGGTGGGCGGGGTGTTCACGCCAACGCTCTTCCTGGGCGCGGGATTGGGGGCGACGTTCGCTCTGTCGCTGCAACAATTGGGGGCGGGAGAGGACTTGCCCGTGGCGGCGTTCGCACTGGTGGGGATGGGGAGTATGCTGGCTGCGACGACTCGCTCGCCGTTGCTGGCGATGATCATGGTCTTCGAGATATCATTGGATTATTCGTTAATGCCACCGCTAATGCTGGCGTGCGTGGTATCCATCCTGGTGGCCCGCCGGTTGCATCCCGCATCCATTTACACCGAGCCGCTGCGGCGCAAGGGGTTGATCCTGCCGCAGGAGGCCACAGCGTCGGAAGCCGCGGCGGAACGGACGGTCGGGGATATTATGCGGGCGCCGGTGCCGCCAGTGCGCGAGACGGCGACGCTGCGGGAGATCGCGGACCGGTTCCTTACGAGCGCGAATAACTTCCTGCCGGTGGTGGACGCAAAGAACCAGTTGGTCGGCCTTACGGCGTTGCAGGATCTGAAGGAATACCTGGGGGCGGACGAAGAGTTCCGGGGAGTGATCGCCTACGATTGCATGCGACCACCGCCGGCGTGCGTGACGCCCAACCAACGGTTGCTGGACGTGCTGCCGGTAGTGCTGGCGAGTGAACAGCGTAATATTCCGGTGGTGAATACACTAAAAGAGAACCGGCTGGTCGGGGCGCTGCCTCGCGCGGAAGTGCTGGGGATGTTCTCGGAAGCGATAGCGGCGAGCAGCAAGGCGGAGGCGTAGTTCCAGTCAGTTGCCGATTGCCCAATCCTGACTGGCTCAGAGGAGGTGAGACAGAACGGCAAGGGCCGCCGCGGCGAGCCAAATGACCAGCACTGCCTGCGTGCGGGTGAGGCCGCGGCGTATCAAGCGATGGGACAGATGGTTGGTGTCCCCCTGATAAAAGGGCTGCCCTATGCGCCACCGGAGAAGAACGACCCAGAGCAAATCAGCCAGCGGGATGGCGAGGACCAGCAAGGGGATCAACACCGCCCACCGGCGCTGGTGATGCACGCTATAGAAATGCGGAAGTATGGCGAGCACCGCCAGCAGGTAACCTACGAGATGACTGCCAGAATCGCCGAGGAACGCGCTGGCGCGGGGGAAGTTGTAAGGTAAGAAGCCGAGAAGGGCGCCGAAGGTCAGGAAGGCGATGAGAGCCACCAGGTATTGGCCGTCTGCCGCAGCGATGAGGGCGAAATGGTAGGCCCCAATTGCGCCCAGGCCCGCGCAGAGACCGTTCATGTTGTCCATGAAATTGAAGGCGTTGATGACAGTGAGAATCCACAGGATGGTGACGGCGTAGCTGAAGATGATATTGGGAACGAAGAGAGTAATCCGCGCGCCGCTGGCGGCAACCACGGTGGCGATCAGGAATTGACCGGCGAATTTCGCGCGCGGGCGCAGCTCACGCTTATCGTCCAGCCAACCAACCCAAAGCATGCCAAGAGCACCGAGGAATATGCCGGCCAATTCCAGGCCGCGGCGGCCCAGGCCATACTGGAGCAGAAACGCGGAGCCCGGATCCAGCAGCGCGAAGCGACCGGTGTCCTGGGAGGGTGAACCGGGAATGGCGGAGGCTCCTCCACCATCGCCGCCGGTCCGCTGCCAGCAAAGCACCAGGCAGGCTAGCAGCGTTGGAATGAGCAGGCCGGTCATGACGGCCAAACCGCCGGCCAATGGGATTGGCTGATCATGAATCTTGCGATGGCCGGGTTCATCAACCAGTCCGGTCCGAAGGCACCATTTGCGCCAGAGGGGCAGGGCGGCCAGCACCGTGACGCAGGCGCTTACGATGGCAAACAGATAAACGTTTGATGGGAAGCTCACGCCAAAGAGGCTCCCAAGCGCAAGTAAAGCTGGTACAGATCGTCCACCATGCGCTGAACGGCGAAGCGCTGCTGCACGAAGTGCTGGCCGCTAAGGCCCAGGCGCTGACGCAATGCCGAGTCCCCAGCCAGCCGGAGAATGCGTTCGTGCAGCCCGGACAAATCGCCCGGTTGCACTAAGAACCCGGTTTCGTTCTCCAGGCAAACTTCCCTGGCGCCGTCGGCATCGTATGCGACAACGGGCCGGGCAGCGGCCAATGCTTGTGGCAGCGCGCGGGGCAGGCCCTCGCGCAACGACAGATGCACAAGCATGTCCATGATGCCCACCAGTGGCGGCATCGCTTCCGGGGCGACGAGGCCGGCAAAAACCACGTGCTTCTTCAGGCCCAGCGAGCGTGCTTGGTGTTCGAGGCGCTCGCGCCAGGGTCCGTCACCGACAAGCAGGAACCTGATCTGGGGATAAACGTGTACAAGTTCTGGTGCGACTGCCAACAGGTCGTCATGCCCCTTAAGCTTGAATAGGCGAGCGATCTTGCCGACGACGATATTGTCTGGTGTGAGGCCGAGGCTGGCGCGGAGTTGCAGGTCGTTCGTCGAGGCGAGGAATGGTTCCAGCGGGAAGCCACTGAAGATTTTGGTGTACTGATCAGTGCGCCCGATGCCGGCGTTCAGGTACTGCCGTTTCATGGCATCGGCGACGACCACGAAATGGGTGGTGACCCTGGCGGCACAACGCTCCGCAGCACGAAACAGCAAGTTGGCGATGGGACCTTGAAAGGGGCCAAAGGATGGTCCGTGGATGGTGTGCACGATGATTGGGACGCGGGCGCGGGCGGCGGCAAGCCGGCCTAGAATGCCAGCCTTGCCGCTATGGGTGTGGACGATGTCAGGCCGGCGAGCGCGAAACAATTCGGTCAGCCTCTTCCAGGCGAGGCAGTCTTGCCAGGGGCTGACCGGGCGGACCAACTCAGGCACGACGGTGAGCACGGGCGGACTATTGGCGATTAGGGATTCCAGCGAGCCTTCTGGCCCGAGGGTTGGGCCGGCAACCAGAGAGACGTCCAGTCCCGGCTTCTCGCGCAGGCCCAGCACGGACGCAACGGTGTTCTCTTGGGCCCCCCCCACGATCAAACGTGTGATGACGTGTATGACCCGCATCCGGTGCGGTCAACGCGAGCCGGGCTTCAGTTGCTTAAGGCGCTCGCTGACGACTTTGGATTCAGCGGTGTTAGTCTGAGCATTGGCCAGGTAGAGTTGGTAGTTCCGGACCGCGGCATTAGTGTCCTTTTTCCGCCAGGCAATTTCCGCGAGACCGTAGTAGATCTGGTGAGCGGTCGGGAAGGCCTTTTGCAGGAGATCGTAGTCGCGCTGGGCGGCCTCCAGTTTGTTGGCGCGCAGGCAAGCGATGGCCCGGTTGAGCAGTGCGGAGTAGTTGTTGGTGTCCACAGCCAGCACTTGGGTGAGCGGGGGAATGGCCTGTTCGAAGGCGCCGATCTGGATGCAAGCGTAGCCCTTATTGACGAGCGCGTTCATGTTGGTGGGCGAAATCTTGAGTTCCTGTTCGATAGTGGTGAGCGCATTGGAGTAACGCCCATATTTCATATAGACCTGCGTTGCGGTGGCCAGCAATTCCGCATCGCCAGGATACTGCTGTGCCGTCGCTTGCACAGCCGCCGCTGCGCCGCTGACATCGTTTAGCGCCAGATGCGCGGAGGCTTCAACAAAAAGCAGCTCAGTTCGGTTCGTGCGAACGGAATCGAGCAAACTGGGTTGCGCGCGGATCTGATCGACGAGCTTGAGGGCCTGGCCGGGCATCTGGCTGACGACATACAACTGGCTCAGCCAAATGCGCGCAACCAGGTTCTCGGGGGCCAGCGTCTCGGCGCGGTCAAATTGTGCTGCCGCTTGGCGGTAGAGGTTGTTGCGCACGAATACCCGGCCCTGTTCGTAACAGAAATTCGGTTCATCGAACGGCCCGTTCTCGCCAATGAGTTGATCCCAATTCCGGGCTTTGCCGAATTCATCTTCAATGGATTTGGACACTTTGACTGACGTCCTGACGCCGGATTGCAGGTTTTTGTTGCACTCCAGATTGACCTGAGCCACAAGGTTGTCGGGATTCAACTCCAGGGCACGCTCGAAATGCGCGGCCGCGTTCGTCAATTGGCCGCTCCTCTGCATTTCGACCCCCCAATAGTCAAGCGCACGGGAATAAAATGCCGCCAGGACGCCAGCGTCATGGTTGGACTCTCTGGCGAGATGGGCTTTCTCTGCCAGACTATTCATGAGCCCTTGCTGCCTGCCTGGACTCGGTAGTGCCACCGCCGCCGCTACTGGCTGGAGCACCAACTCATTCGCCTTGGCCCAAAAGGCTTCGTTCTCGGCAATCAGGTCTGTATTTGGCAGCGGCGCAAAAAGGGTGTTGGTTGGATACGGCTTAAGCTTATAAATCAGGCCATGCGACTCCGGGTAGAAGAACTCGAAGTAATAGCCGAAGCTGGGGTGCAAATAGTAGAGGCTATTCGTCTCCGCCAGACGGGAAACCAATTGGACTAAGCCGAGCGGTTCGGCGCGTTGGACGATCCCCTTGGGAGGGTTGCTTTCCCAAAGTCGCGGGTATTTCTTCTTTAGGAACCGATGATAGTCAGGCACCACCAGCGAGGCAGTTTCCAGGAACATGTAATCTTTTCCTTTGCCGGTTTGGACAGTGTAGGCGTGGAGCAGCAATGATCGACGGGAGTCATCACTGAGCAGGACAGCACGCTGGGGTGGAAGTGATTGCGCCAGCAACCCAGCATATTGCTTCAACATGGGGCCATTTGTCATGCGAATCTGCGGCACATTCCTCCAAACCAGCACCCCCGGCACAAGAAACAGGAGCAGCCAGATAATGCCGGTTATGGTGTTGTTGATCAGGCGGACATGAGGCGGCAGGGGGCTGCCGCCGTCCGGCTTTCGACCGAATAAGAGCAGGAAATACCCACTGCAGTAGCCCACGCTGAGTGCGCCCAGATAGTAGAAAGTCAGGAACGGAGAGCCAAAGCCCTTGTTCCTTGGGCTGAGGGGGGGGTCCATTGCCACCCAAATGCAGGCGATCAGGAAAAGACCGTGCACCACATGGAACATGAAGGTGGCCAGCGCGACTCCCAATTTGCTCGAGTCGCCAAAGTATGAAGCCCAACGAATGCCGATGATGAAGACCGGCAGCAGCGAAGTGAGGGCCATCAAGGCCACATCCTGCCTGCCGAACTTGTAAACCATCATCAGAATCCCCTTTTGTGCACCCAGGTTCGTCTTCAACGCGGGCCAGAACCCTACGGAAGAGGTGTCGGCCACACCATGTAAAAGGGGAAGCAACAGGTAGAGCAATAAGCCGGCCAGTCCGCAGAAAGACAAGCGCCCCAGGAACCGCAGGTTAAAGAAACCGAGACCTTTGATCCAAACCAATGCCACAACAAAGGCGGGGAAGAAACCAATCATGGCCCAGTTGTCCGTGATCGCTACGCCGCCGGCGAAAAACGCGCGCAGCAGCCAGGACTCGCGTTCGCCGATCCGGAACTCCAGGAAGCAACGGATCACGTAAGCGAACAGCAGCAGGTCGAGCATTTCACAGCCTGAGCCCCAGGGTGCAGGGGGGGAGGAGATGGCCGTAGCATGCTCCCAAAAGGTAAGTTGCAGGCCGCACACCAGTACCGCCAGGACCGGCGGGAGCCACGCGGAACGAATCGAGAGCAGCCCGGATCTGCCCGGTTCCTGCTGCCGCTGCTCATGGGTGCGGTCGTGTGGCAGCAATGCCACGGAGCGGGCCAACAACGCCAAAACTAAACCAGCGCAAATGGCAGCGAGCGCATTGAGCGCAATTGGAATCGTTTGGGCGGGCAGCCAGCGGAAGGGGTAGGTGACCAGCCAAAAAAGCGGCCCGTACACCTCCGGTTGCCAGGTCCAGCCGGACACCTTGGCCATCTGCTGGAGACTGTTCAACGACACCCAACGATTGAGCGTCACGAGGTAAACGGCCAAAGCTCCCGCCCCGACCAGCCAAGGCAGGATTGCGGGGACGAACTTCTTCCCCGAACTGACTTCGTGTTCCATTGTCATGCGGCGAGTCAAAGTTGAATCTATGCTCACAAGATTGGCAAGCCCAGTTTTGGTGCACCTGCCTGCATCTTGCAGCGCAAATCGGCAACGCACTCCACGTGCTGCGTATTAGGAAACATGTCCAACGGGACTACTTGTGCCAACTCAAAGACACCCTCCGCGCACAGAACGTTCAAGTCCCGGGCCATGGCCGCCGGGTGGCAGGATACGAAAATGATTTGGGCGGGCCGCACCCGGCGCAGCAATTGCAGTGTCTCGGGCCGGCAACCCTTGCGCGGCGGGTCCAGCAACACCGTCGTCGCCTGGGGCGTCCAACGCAACAGCAGGGCAGGCAGGAGTTCCTCCGCGGTCCCTGCCAGGAACTCGCCGTTCGCGCGTCCGCGGGTCACGGCATTCCGACGCGCCGCCTTGATTGCCAATCGGTCCAATTCCACGCCGACAAATGACTCGACCAAGTGACCCAGCTCAAGGCTGAAGAAGCCGACACCGCAATAAACATCCACGAGATGGCGGGTTCCACCCCGGTATAAGCAATCCGCAACGGTTTCCACCAGCCTCGGCAGCAGGAAGAAATTGTTCTGAAAGAACGAATCCGGCGGCACTTCCCAGCCCTCCGGCGGGATGCGCAAGACGACCTTGATTCCACCTTTGGGCGGCGGATGCGCGCGGACAACTTTGATCTGCTCGTTCAGCGCAGGTTCGGCGATTTTGCATTCGTCCAGATCCACTACCAGCCGGCTCTCGGCGCGGAGGAAGCCGATACTCAAGCCCTGCTTGAACTTGTCCCACTGGCTGCGGATCATGATGCGGTTGCGGTAGCCGTACGGCTGTGGGCAGGGGATCACGGGCGCAACGAGACCTGGGTCGAACCGGCCAATCCGTTGGAATAACTCTCTAATCTGGTTGTGCTTAAGCCGGAGTTGGACGGGATAGGCCAGGTGCTGATACTGGCAACCGCCGCACTCGCCGAAGTGCGGGCAGAGCGGCTCGACCCGATCGGGAGAGGCGGTCACGACCCGAAGCATCCGGGCCCGGGCGAAGCGCTTCTTTACTTCCGTGACCTCCGCTTCCACGACCTCGCCCGTTGCGACGAAGGGGACGAAGACGACAAAATCCTCCACGCGGGCAACCCCTTCGCCGCCGAAGGCAATATCGCCAATCGTCAAGGTCAGCTTGTCCCCTAAAGCCAGGCTCACGCCGAGGACGGTAGAATCTCCTGTAGCCAGGTAAAAGGACTTTCTTGTGACGAAGTTGGCGGTAGGGTCACTTGGTCGAGGCGGGAGGATTAGCCTTCGAACTTCTTGATTCTATAATGGCCGCTGTCGTTCTGCTCGACTAATCCCTGGTCCACGAGCGCAGCCAGCGGCGCGTCCGCCCAATGCGGGTTTTCCTCGAAGATTGTGCGTTTCAGCGCCTTGCGCGCAATCTCTCTTCGCGCGACAAAACTCTCCGCACTGCCCTTGAGAAAGTTGATGATTGCGGTTTCCTCGTAAGACATAACTTAGCTTTCGTTAGACGCGCCGATGCGCGTTGGCGCTGGCGAACTCATGCGGGACGATGCAACACCCTGCCACTGTACTTGCGCCCGGACGTCTGCGCAAGAGATTCCCCGGATCCAGCGTAATGGCCTTGGACCAACCGAACAGCGACGTGCCCAATATCTGGACAAGAGGCTGCCTGGAGCCACCCACCAGGGTGTTGCTACGGTGTTACCCCGGAACTGCTGCGGTGTTACCCACCCCACTTAGGTAAGTTACTTACCACCTGTTAACCACCCTGATGCCCGCTAAAGCGGACATCCGACAACGAAATCTCGTAATTGTTTGCCGCCAAACACATTTCCAAGTTCCTCCCGGATAGGTGTGGCCAAGCTGCCAACCAGGCAAAAATGACCATTTGCGGTTGATCCGAGCTCTGCTCTGCCGGGGCTTTCTCACGTTCCACACGCACTGCCCTTCACCCTATGGGGGCTGAAGACCGAGCAACCCGTCTGGCATGACGACGCAGCTAACGCCATTGCCGTGGCAAGGTATGTCCTGCCTTTCCTCCGGTGTGAAAAACGGCCTCTGGCGAAGCCAATGTTGGCCTCACCAAGGCCGGTTTTCGCGATTTCATCTTACACCAAACGCAGCCGGTTTTTAATGGGCCAGGTCGATCTTCGAGACGGTGAACTCGTTCTTGCCATCAACCTTCTTGACCGTGCCGGTGGCGGTGACTTTCTTGGCTTCCTTGCACACGTTCTCGTGGAAGGCTTTGCTGACGTCATTGGCAGTCAGGTAATAATTAACCGTTTTGCCATTCTTGTTTTCCACCTGGATGACGGTTTGGCACTTGTCGGTTTCCTTGAGCATGCACTTGCCGCACTTGGCCTCGCCGGTGATAGTCTTTTCTTTGGGCTGATCGGCGCCGAAGGTTGGGGTTGCAAGTGCCAGTAACAGAAGGCCCGCGATACCGGCTAATAGGAATGATGTTCTTTTCATACGTGTTTTGTTTTGTTCGATTGGCTTAATACCAACAGAGATCAGACAACCGGGCCTTTTTGCCGTTCAATTGGGAAAAGCGCAAGGTAACCGGCATGTCGGGTGCAGCACCGCTCGGCGACGGAGCTCGCGAGTGCGCCAGGGCAAAGCAAGTTCCGCCGCTCCAAAGGTTTCCGAACCACACGTCCTGAGGAACGGCTTGCCGGTGGATCAGCTCGACAAAGCGCCTTCGGCGGCGGCTTTCTGGGTGAAGACCAAGTGATCGCCTTCCGCAGTCACGCTAACGGGCTCGCCTTCATGGAAGGAGCCGCGCAGGATCTCTTCCGCGAGAGGATCTTCCAGGGAACGCTCGACTGCGCGGCGCATCGGGCGCGCGCCGTAGAGCGGGTCGTATCCCTTGCTGACGAGGTGCTCCTTGGCCTTGTCATCAAGCTGGAGCACAATGTTCCTGGCCTTGAGCCGTTGCATTACCTTGGTGATTTCCAAATCCAGTATCTCGATCAAGTCCGGCTTGGTCAGGGCGCGGAACACGATGATGTCGTCCAGACGGTTCAAGAACTCCGGGCGGAAGGTCTTCTTGGCCTCGTCCATGATCTTGTCGCGCATCTTCTCGTAGCTGTTCTCATCAGAAATCGGCGAGAAGCCGAGGGTGGATTGCTTCCGGATGGTGTCGGAGCCGACGTTCGAGGTCATCAGAATGATCGTGTTGCGGAAGTTAACTACGCGGCCAACATTGTCGGTCAACTTTCCTTCCTCGAGGATCTGCAACAGCATGTTCCAAACGTCCGGGTGCGCCTTTTCGATTTCGTCGAAGAGCACGACCGAGTAGGGCTTGCGGCGCACCTGTTCGGTGAGCTGGCCGCCTTCCTCGTAGCCGACATAACCAGGCGGAGACCCGACCAGGCGAGAGACGTTGAACTTCTCCATGTACTCGCTCATGTCGAGCTGGATCAGGGCTTTGGAGTCGCCAAATAACTGTTCGGCGAGTGTCTTGGCGAGCAGGGTCTTGCCGACGCCGGTTGGGCCCAGCAAAGCAAACGTGCCGATCGGTCGGCGCGGGTCCTTGAGGTCGGCCCGAGAGCGGCGGAGCGCTTTGCACATGGAGGAGACGGCCTCACGCTGGCCGATGACGACCTTGCTCATCTCGGCTTCAACGTGGAGCAACCTTTGCATTTCCCCTTGCTCCATTCGTTGCAGCGGGATGCCGGTCCACTTGGATACCACGTGCAGGATGTCCTCCTCCTCCACCTTGACGCGTTTCTCCTCACGGGTGGTGCGCCACTCTTTCAAGACGGAATCGAGCTTTTCCTTGGCGTGCTTCTCTTTGTCACGCATGGCGGCAGCGCCCTCGAAATCCTGGTTCTTGATGGCTCGTTCCTTCTTGCCCTTGATATCCTCGATTTCGACCTCGAGGCCTTTGACCTCCGGCGGGCGGGTCATGGTGCCGATACGCGCCCGTGAGCCGGCTTCGTCCATGACATCAATGGCCTTGTCGGGCAGGAAGCGATCGGTGATGTAACGATCCGAGAGACGAACGGAGGCCTCAATGGCCTTGTCGCTGAACTCCGCTTTGTGGTGGTCCTCGTATTTCGGACGGAGACCCTTGAGGATCAGAATGGCCTCATCGATGGAGGGAGCTTCGACCTTGACCGCCTGGAAACGACGCTCCAGAGCAGCGTCTTTCTCGATGTATTTGCGATACTCATTGAGCGTGGTGGCGCCGACACATTGAAGTTCTCCGCGGCTGAGAGCGGGTTTGATGATGTTGGAGGCGTCCATTGTGCCTTCGGCGGAGCCGGCGCCGACGATCGTGTGCAACTCGTCAATGAACAAGATAATGTTCTTGGAGCGACGAATCTCATCCATGACGGCTTTGATGCGCTCTTCGAACTGGCCGCGATACTTGGTGCCGGCGACCATTAACGCCAGATCGAGCGTGATCACACGCCGGTCGCGGAGCAGCTCAGGAACGTTGCCGACTACGATTTCCTGCGCCAGCCCTTCCACAATAGCCGTCTTGCCGACGCCGGCCTCGCCCAAAAGCACTGGATTGTTCTTGGTGCGCCGGCAAAGGATCTGAATCACGCGCTCAATTTCGTTCTTCCGGCCAATGACGGGGTCCATCTCGCCTTTGCGGGCAATCTCGGTCAGGTCGCGGCCAAAGGCTTTGAGCGCAGGCGTCTTAATCTCGCCTTTCTTCT